>Ga0207969_100003_pt1 | contig 275178 bp, 261 predicted proteins | sample LakWasMet25_LOW6_2_FD_183869 | JGI IMG/M metagenome (GOLD analysis project Ga0207969, IMG submission 183869) | Freshwater sediment methanotrophic microbial communities from Lake Washington under simulated oxygen tension - Sediment Metagenome... | ecosystem: Environmental > Aquatic > Freshwater...
GTCAAGCGTTTTTTATGGTTATACTCAAGATCGGCAAAACTGGTTTGATAGCTCATGATTCGGATTTGGTTTGTTTCGATGACGGACTATAGTTTATCTTGTAATGACCGATTTAATCAGCGTTTCCCTAGGAAAGCTAAGACAAATTCCGATGGTGCTAAATATTCAAGTATTGGGATATCATGAAATCTATTATCTGGGTGATTGCAAAGTACTAGTGACCTCAAAAATTTGTCTGTTTCTTCCCTCATCACTATTAGCAGCGCGTTCGCCTCTATTGAGTAGCTTTCAAGTAAGGCGGTTTCCTCTATTTTCGTTACATATTTGCAGAACTCCTTGAATGTTTCCTCGTCTTTGGAATGAAAGCCAAGGCCAGCCCACCCTTCTCTGGCGAATAAGGAGATTTCACGGTTAGCACTTGTCATAAGGTGCTGTTGATCTTTAAGGTGATCTACATATGACTTGGAAAACTTAAGAATTTGAGTTTTGCTTTCTTTATATAGACCAAGGCCAGAAAGCCACAGAAGTAATCCGACTATATGTTTAACAATGCCTACTTCCGTGTAACTCTTAGTTTTATACTCGTTTTCCACCGTGGAAAGAATCGATTCAAACTCTACATCCTCTAAGTCTATTGCGTGCCAAAGGCGAACCCAATTCGGTTGTTTTTTGGATTGGAAGTACTTGCTATTAAAAATGGCTTCTTCAATTTCAGTTAAAGGAATGATGCTGTTGCCAAGGATTGATTGCCAAATCGGTTCGCCAAAGAGCGTGTCATGAAAGTCAACACCACTATACTTCCCCTTTATATCGATATATTTTTTGTCGGGGTTGGGTTCGCTATTTTTTCGCCCTATTAAAGAAGAATATAAGCTACTTCTGAGTCTTGAAATATCTTCTGGATAAATGGCACCGCTCATGATTTCAAAGGAATATATAAGGAACAGCGTTAGAAGATGAGAAACGAGCGGTTTATTTTCTGTAATTTCGAGAGAAAGCTTGGCGAACAGCCGGTCAAAATCCCACAGTGCATTTCTCAATATTCTGAGGTTCTTATATTTCGAACTGTCATAAAGTTGGACGACGAGTGCTTTATTTGTATTGACCGTAGCTCTTGCTGCCTCACATTGAAGTTGAGCAACAAAATGGCTCAGGGCTGGAGCAAGGTCGGGCGCTATCTCAAAAGTTTTTCCAACCAATTTCTCTTTAATTCGTCGATATGCTTGAAAGTGTAGTTCGCTTTTTTCTTCTCGTTCAATGATCTCGCGCTCATTAGCGATGAGGATTGTCTTGAAACCATTATGTTCGACAAATTGATTGATGTATCCAAGGAGATCGCATATAGGAATCGCGCAGCGCTCGATGTCATCAAATACCAACACCCTGCTCTCGGAGAGCTTTAAAGATTCAACCAGTTTATCGTTGGGAATCCCAGCTGTGACAGTTCCATCGGACTGTCCATCTTCATCAAGATCAAATTTTATCGTTGCCTTGAGTACCCCTTTTGCAAGTTTCCCCAATAGTTTCGCACCTTTCGACGCGAGTAATGGGTGCAGTTGTCGAAAAAAATCACTTTCAATGTCTTCAAACGATGTAACCCCATATAGGCTTACATATAAATGATCTTGGCCTTCTTGCTTCAGTTCTTCTAAGTAATCTTGAATAAACCAAGTTTTTCCAGTACCCCACCACCCTTTAATTAATACAGCATATTCGGGAGGGGTGTTTAGTGCGCAATAGTAAGAAAGAAATTCCCGAATATGCTGATTAATTTGCGTCATGAATTATTTTACCTAATAGCTAATATATCTTAGCCTGCGAAAAAAAGGGGACAGGTTACTTCTGTCAGGCATAATGTTTTTTGTCTTTGGCGGGCAACCTACCTGCACATTGATTTAAAACAAATTATCCCACATCTCATCCACTTTCTTGACCACCTCCGGCGACATCACGATAGTCCGGCCCCATTCCCGATTGGTTTCTCCCGGCCATTTATTGGTCGCGTCGAATCCCACTTTGGAGCCCAGGCCTGAAACCGGTGACGCAAAGTCCAGGTAATCGATCGGCGTATTTTCCAGTATCGTCAAATCCCTGGCCGGATCCATGCGGGTGGTCATCGCCCAGATCACATCCTGCCAGTTGCGGACATCGACATCGTCATCGACAACGATCACAAACTTGGTGTACATGAATTGGCGCAGAAACGACCAGGTGCCCAGCATGACCCGTTTGGCGTGACCGGCGTATTGTTTTTTCATGCTGATCACGGCCATGCGGTAGGAACAGCCTTCCGGCGGCAGGTAAAAATCGACGATTTCCGGGAACTGTTTTTGCAGAATAGGTACGAACACCTCGTTTAATGCAACGCCCAGGATGGCCGGTTCGTCGGGCGGTCTGCCGGTATAGGTGCTGTGATAGATCGGCGCTTGGCGTTGTGTGATTCTTTCAATAGTAAATACCGGAAAATCGGCGACTTCATTGTAATAGCCGGTGTGGTCGCCGTAAGGGCCTTCCGCAGCGAATTCGCCGGGATAGATAAAGCCTTCCAGCACGATTTCAGCGCTGGCCGGTACTTGCAAGTCGTTCAGCAGCGATTTGGCGACTTCGGTCTTGCTGCCGCGCAATAATCCGGCAAATGCATATTCGGACAGGGAGTCCGGCACCGGCGTGACGGCGGCCAGTATCGTTGCAGGGTCGGCGCCCAAGGCCACGGAAACCGGGAACGGCTGACCGGGATGGGCGACCTGGAATTCCTTGAAATCCAGCGCGCCGCCGCGGTGCGCCAGCCAGCGCATGATGACTTTGTTTTTGCCGATGACCTGCATCCGATAGATGCCAAGGTTCTGCCGTTCCTTGTTTGGGCCTTTGGTAATCACCAGCGGCCAAGTAATCAACGGTGCGGCATCTTCCGGCCAGCAGGTTTGAATCGGGTAATCGCCGAGATCGATTTCATCGCCTTGCCGAACCAGTTCCTGGCACGGAGGCGAGCTGATCATTTTGGGCGCCATATTCAGCACTTGCTTGAACACCGGGAATTTCTCCCAGGCGTCTTTCATGCCTTTGGGCGGTTCGGGTTCTTTCAGGTAAGCCAGCAATTCGCCGATACCGCGCAATTCGGTAACGGATTCAGCGCCCATGCCCATCGCGACGCGGCGCGGCGTGCCGAACAGGTTGGCTAGCACTGGAATGTTTGCGCCTTTGGGATTTTCGAACAGCAACGCGGGGCCGCCCCGTTTCAGGGTGCGGTCGCAGATTTCTGTCATTTCCAAGTAGGGATCGACTTCAACGGTAATACGCTTGAGCTCGCCCTGCTTTTCCAGTTGCTTGATAAAGTCGCGCAGGTCTTTGTAGATCATGCCGCGATGCCGTTATGTCTGAGTAACGCGTCAATAGTGGGTTTGCGGCCTCGGAAGTTGATAAATAATTCCATTGCGTCCTGGCTGCCGCCTTTTTCAAGGATGTTGGTCAAAAAAGCTTTGCCGGTTTCCTGGTCGAATATGCCTTTTTCTTCAAACAATGAAAAAGCATCGCTGGACAACACTTCCGCCCATTTGTAACTGTAATACCCAGCCGCATAACCGCCGGCAAAAATATGCGAGAAGCTGTGCGCAAAGCGGTTGAATTTTGGCGGACAGACCACGGCAACTTGTTCCCGGACTTGTTCCAGAATTTTATAGATACGGCCGCCTTGTTGCGGATCATAGTCACGGTGAATCCTGAAATCGAACAGGCTGAATTCCAGTTGTCTGACCATGATCATGCCTGCCTGAAAATTCTTGGCTGCAATCATTTTGTCGAATAAAGCATCCGGCAGCGGTTCGCCGGTTTGGTAATGGCCTGACATCAGTGCCAGTGCCTCTTTCTCCCAGCACCAGTTTTCCATGAACTGACTGGGCAGTTCGACCGCATCCCATTCCACGCCGTTAATGCCGGAGACGCCCAGATGATCGACTTGGGTCAGCATGTGGTGCAAGCCGTGGCCGAATTCATGGAATAGGGTGGTCACTTCGTCATGGGTCAGCAGCGCCGGTGTATCGCCGGCCGGCGGGGTAAAGTTGCAGGTCAGGTAGGCGACCGGCGTTTGAATGGTGTCGTCGAATTTTTTGCGGCTGACGCAATCGTCCATCCAGGCGCCGCCGCGTTTTTTGGCGCGGGCGTAAAGGTCCAGATAAAACTGGCCGCGCAGCTGGCCGTGTTGATCATGAATCTCGAAAAAACGCACATCGGGATGCCAGCTGTCAAAGCCGGTAAGCTCGGATATTTGCAGTCCGTACAGTTTTTCTACGATTGCAAACAGGCCGGGCAGGACGCGGGTGATCGGGAAATAGGTTTTAACTTCTTCCTGCGACAACTGGTAAAAATGCTGGCGCATTTTTTCCGAAAAATAAGCCATATCCCAGGCTTGCAGGTCTTTGATGCCATAGTGTTTTTTGGCAAAGTCACGCAGTTCGGCCAAGTCCTTGCGCGCATGTCGCCAAGAGCGGTCGGCCAGGTCTTCCAGAAAAGCGGTGACATCATCCGGTTTTTCAGCCATTTTGGTCGCCAGCGACAGTTCCGCATAATTGTTAAAGCCCAGCAAGCGGGCTTTTTCATGGCGCAAGGCCAGGATTTTTTCCATGTTTTCGCTGTTGTCCCACTGTCCGGCATACGGGCCTTGGTCGGAAGCGCGGGTTGCGAAAGCTTCGTAGTGTTCTCGGCGCAATTCGCGGTTGTCGGCGTAAGTCATCACCGAAATATAGGACGGAAATTGCAAGGTGATCATCCAGCCGTCTTCGTTGTGGCTTTCGGCGGTTTGTTTGGCTTGGGCCAAAGCGGATTCAGGCAATCCGGTCAAATCCTGCTCGTCCCTGATTAGCTTGCTCCAGGCATTGGTGGCATCAAGCAGGTTTTCTTCATAGTTGCTGGCAAGCGCGGATAATTCCTGGCTGATCTCTTTGTAGCGCTGCTTTTTCTCATCATTCAGATCGATGCCGGATAATTTGAAGTCTCTTAGCGCGTTGCGGATGATTTTTTGCTGGGCGGTGTCCAGCGTTGCAAATTCATCGCTGTCGGCAATAAAGCGATACCCTTTAAACAAGGCTTCGTTTTGCCCCATTTCAGTCGAATAGGCGCTGAGTTTGGGCAGGCAGGCGTTGTAGGCATCGCGCAGCTCATCGCTGTTGACCACGGAATTCATGTGACTGACCGGAGACCAAGCTTTGCTGAGCTTATCGTCCACGTCTTCCAGGGGTTCGATCAGGTTTTCCCAGGTATAGTTTTGCGTGGCTTGGAGATGTTGTTCTACAGACGCGCGGGCCTCGGCCAATAACTGATCAATGGCAGGTACGATGTGTTCCGGTTTGATTTGAGAGAATAACGGCAGTGTGGAGTTGGCTAATAAGGGATTATTCATAATGGTATCAAGAAAGAAAGTTCATGGCTGCATTGATGCGATGCTTGGCTTTGTGCAGTATATCCAAAGAAAAGTCGGGGGTTAATTTTCTGTTTTTAAGTTTTGTGTAAGCGGGTATTGAGTTCAGGTACGGCACTTCCTTGGCCCTGGTAGTGCCGAAATAACTGTGCAATTTAGCAAGTATGACTATATCTACCAGATTCAATTTATTACCCTCGCTTTCATAGAACCAGTCTTCGGCGTACTGGGGGATATTGGCTAATTCCGGAGCAAAGCCCAATGTGTGCAGTACCAGGGAACCTACCGACGGACTCAAAAACGGAATGGCCGAGTCCAGTATATCTAAATTTGGGTATTCATTCGGATTCTGCTCGGCAAAATGCAATATTGGTATCGTACCTATATCACTGATTAGGCCGGCTAATAAGGCATCTTCAGGATTGACCGTGCCGCTTCCTTGAGCAAGTACAAAACTCAAGCTGGAAACATAGAGACTGGTTTTCCACAAGTTCTGCATTTTTTCCATCAGTTGCGGGTTTTGGCACTGGAATAATTGCTTCAGGCTGATACCCATGACCAATTTGCGCGTTTGGTCCAAGCCCAGTCGGGTAACAGCCGCGTGGCAGTTAGTGATCGGTGATATAGGCGAATATAGCGGGCTGTTGGCCAACTGAATCAGCTTGGTTACGATAGATGCATCTGTCCCGATAATTCTTACCGCCTCAGTGATGCCTAGGTCTTTCTCTATCGCTTCTTTTAGTTTTATGGCGACATTAGGCAATGAGGGTAGGATTAATCTGTTCTCCCGGTAGCTCTCTGAAAAACTGGCAAAAAAAAGATTGTTAGCAATTTGTTCAGGCAACTCAATATCAAGGAGTTCAACGACAGCGGATTGCTGGGCGCTTTTATTCGGCCACCGACAGATAAATTCACCTGAAATTGCCAGAATACAAATGTCTGTTGTAGCGATTGCCGTTGCTCCGCAAATTTTACTGCTATTGAGCGGCAAATTGGCCCGCGATGATTCTGTTGACAGAGTGTAGTGGTTGTCGCTGTCAGGCTGAAGATCAACACTTCCATCAAGCAGATAAAACACCGAATTGATTTCTTGGCCCAGCCTGAAAATTACAGAACCCTGGGTATAACGTAATGTCGTGTAAGCGAGTTGCTCAACATAGGCATCATCCATGTCCCGAAGCGGAGCCAGTCCTTTTAGGATGGTTAGCGGTAGTTTTTTATGCTCGGTGGAAACAGGCTCGGAACAGGTCAGTATGTTGAGGTTGGCGCTGGGGGCGGCAATGTCAGATTTTTTTTCCGGAGCGGATATCTTGGGCCTCCGGAGAAATAATTTAGTAAGCCAATTCATGATGACATCGCGAGTTATTGTTTGGGCGTTATGTGACGTGGGTCTTTATGACGTGGGTCTTTATAATGATGTGTATCGGGAATGTTGAAAAAAAGGGTGGTTTGGGACAGATGATCGTGCCAGCTGCGCTGATTTTTATCGATAAGTATCCACAAGAAGCCTAGTCCGAAAAAGCCCCATGATATGAGGGCCGCTATGAAACGAAGCAAAGCCTGTTTCCAGCTGATAGGTTTCATATCAAAAGTAAGCACTCTTATTTTCCAAGCTCGCAGGCCCAATGTTTGTCCGCCATGTGTCCAAAACCAGGCGTAAAACAAGAAGCTGATTATCAGAAGATAAACTGGGAAAAAGAATTGTTGGTTAGTGAAAGCTTCGCCTGCATTTAAAGGGAGCAATACTGCGGTCGCGACAAATAAAACGGCGATCAGTAGCAGGAGATCGTAAAATATGGCCGCTAAGCGACGGAAAAAACCAGGTTTTGATACGGGATCATTGCCTGGTTTTTTGGATATATTCTTTGTTGAACCAACCAATTAAATTTTAAATAGGGCTAGTTTTTGGCCAAAATACATGCACATCGCCATTAGCGCTCCCAGCATTATCAGCGAAAACAAAAATGGCGGTCTGTGAAACAGAAGAATGAAGAAATCTGTTGCAAAAAGGCTGGTTAACAAAGGTTGGTCTATTAAGCTATTAAGAATCTTTTTGAACATAACAATTCCAGTCAAGCACGCTAATGTTTGTGCGATGTTTAAAAAAGGGTTGTCTGATCTTTTATCTGGTGTGCGCAATATGATGTAATTTAGAATTGCTTGAAAAAATCAGAGTGGTGATTCTACTCCATTCAAAAGAGGAATGTAAAAGAAACTTGCGGATTGGGTTAGAATTCATTAGCAATGATATAATCAAAACAATTATAAAAATAACACGGTGTAAAGACTATTTTAAACTTCTTTAAAAAAATTATTAAATCGGCCAGAAATGAAGCTGAACCTGTCAACGCACAGGTCAAAATATATTCACGCGCTGAACATAATATTTCACGCTCCCAGATCAGTGAAAATGCGCTGAAAGTTTTGTACCGTCTGCAAAAGGAAGGTTTCGATGCTTACCTTGTCGGCGGTTGTGTGCGTGATTTACTGTTGGGTCGGGAGCCCAAGGATTTTGATGTCGTCACTAATGCCGATCCTGACCAAGTTAGAAAAGTATTCAGAAACTGTCGACTAATCGGTCGCAGGTTCCGTCTGGCGCACGTGCATTTTGGTAGGGAAATTATTGAAGTTGCGACTTTTAGAGGCGCTGGAGAAGAGCAAAGCGACAAGCAGGTGCTCAACAAGGAAGGGCGGCTGTTGCGGGATAATGTTTATGGTACGATTGAAGAAGATGTTTGGCGTAGGGATTTTACTGTTAATGCCCTTTACTACAATATAAAGGACTTCTCGGTAGTGGATTATGTCGGCGGTATGGCCGACCATAAAGCGGGGATAATCAGGCTTATCGGCGACCCTGACATGCGTTTTCGTGAAGACCCCGTGCGTATGTTAAGAGCGGTGCGTTTTGCCGTTAAGCTCGGTTTCAATCTGGACGCTGAATGCGAGAAAGCCATACACAATGATGCTCAGTTGTTGTCCAGCATCCCGTCCGCCAGGCTTTATGATGAAGCAATAAAATTGTTTTTATCCGGTTATGCGCTGCAAACTTTTGAAATGCTCAGGCATTACGGGCTTTTTCAAGTGCTGTTTCCAGCTACAGAGAACAGTTTGGAGGTTGAAGAAAACGGTTTTCCTCGATTATTGCTGATTAAAGCGCTGGAAAACTCGGATAACAGGATCGCAGAGGGAAAAACGGTTACGGCTTACTTTTTATTGGCGGCCTTTTTGTGGGAGCCGGTACGGATGCTGGCCAAAGAAAAAATGGCGCAAGGCGAAATTGAATATATCGCCTATCAGGATGCGGCCAGTGAAGTTATTGCCAGGCAGATCAGAAGTACTGCTATGCCGCGCCATATCAGCACGGCTATGCGAGAGGTTTGGAGCTTGCAGCCCAAATTCAATGCGCGTATCGGCTCTAAGCCCAGCCGTTTAATCGGCCATCCTCGTTTTAGGGCGGGCTATGATTTTCTGGTATTGCGCGCCGAGACAGGCGGCGCCGATCCCGAATTGGCTGAATGGTGGACCAGGTACCAGAGTGCCAGTGAAAATGAGCAAAGAAAAATGACTCAGCCTCCGCGTAACAAAAAGTCAGGGCGCAAAAGAAGCTATCACAGAAAAGGTAAAGATAGCACTCCAAAAACAGAACCTTAGAGTTTCGATAGCTATGGAAAATTCAAAAGCTGACTTAATAACCGCTTATATAGGATTAGGCAGTAATCTCGCAAACCCTGCGGAACAAATTAAGTCAGCGCGCACTGCAATAACGCAAACTCCCGGAGTGCGGGAGCGGGCATTTTCCAGTTTGTATCATAGTCCGCCTATGGGGCCGCAGGATCAGCCCGATTATGTTAATGCGGTGATGTCTGTTGCGACCGACTTGCTGCCGATAGACCTGCTGCGTCAGCTGCAGCGCATTGAAAACGATCATGGTCGGGTCAGAAAAGGCGAGCGATGGGGAGCAAGGACGCTGGATTTGGATCTGTTGATTTATGACGAACAGCTTATTGATCTGCCTGATTTAACCGTGCCACATCCGGGTTTGACTGAACGGGCCTTTGTCTTGTATCCCTTGTTTGAGATCGCGCCGCAATTAGTGGTGCCTGGAAAAGGCAATATTGCCGATCTGCTTGCCCGTTGTCCCATCAATGATCTGAAGCGGCTGGATTGACTCTTGTTTTAGATAATGCCGACATCTTCCGGAATAAAATGAACCCATATGCTTCTACAGCTACATTAAAGCCGTTATCAATTACTGATCTGGCCGCCATGAAACAACGTGGCGAGAAAATTTCTTGTTTAACCGCGTATGACGCAGGATTCAGTGCCTTGATAGACAAGGTGGGTGTCGATATGATGTTGGTGGGTGATTCTTTGGGGATGGTCATTCAAGGGCATGATACAACGCTGCCGGTGACCATCAGGGACATGGTTTATCATACCCGGTGCGTTAGCAATGCTCGCCAACGGGCGTTCATCATTGCCGACCTGCCGTTTATGACTTATAGCACGCCTGTTAGTGCGGCTAAAAATGCCGGCAAGCTAATGCAGGCTGGCGGAGCGCAAATGGTTAAGTTGGAAGGGGCGAGAATCGATTGCGTCAGGTTCCTTGTCGATCAGGGTATTCCTGTTTGCGGGCATTTGGGTTTGTTGCCGCAGTCCATTAACCAATTAGGCAGCTATAAGGTTCAGGGTAAGGAAAAGGCGGCTGCAGAAAAATTACTGACCGATGCTCATCAATTACAGCAAGCAGGTGCCAGTCTGTTGGTATTGGAGTGCGTTCCTGCAGTACTGGCTAAAAACATCAGCTTGGAGTTGACGATCCCTGTTATAGGTATCGGTGCTGGCATAGAGTGCGATGGGCAGGTGCTGGTGCTTTATGACATGCTTAATATCGGTACAGTTAAACGTCCGCGTTTTTCCAGAAATTTCATGACTGACTCGGCGAATATTGAGGAGGCTATCAGTGCCTATCACCAAGCGGTTAAGCAGGCTCTGTTTCCAACGGCTGAACATAGTTTTTAAGACTTATGCACATAGTTAATACAGTATCAGGATTACGCGATGCGGTTAGAGCGTGGCGTTCGGCAGGACAGAGCATTGCTTTGGTGCCAACCATGGGCAATTTGCATGCGGGACATCTGGCATTGGTAAACAAAGCCAAGGAAAAAGCGGATCGGGTGGTGGTCAGCATTTTTGTTAATCCTACCCAGTTTGGTGTGGGTGAGGATTTTGAGACCTACCCGCGTACCGAGCAAGAAGACCAGGAAAAGCTTAATGCGTCCGGTGCGAATTTATTGTTTTTGCCAGCTGTTTCAGAAATTTATGCGTCCGACGCAAAGACGACCGTGTCGGTTGCTGGCTTGTCCGAGTGGTATTGCGGGGCATCAAGGCCGGGACATTTTGACGGGGTTGCGACGGTTGTTTGTAAATTATTCAATATGGTGCAGCCGGATACTGCCTTATTCGGATTAAAAGATTTTCAGCAGTTAACGGTGATACGGACAATGGTCAGGGATTTAAATGTTCCTGTTGAGATAGTCGGTGTAGAAACGGTTCGGGAAGCCAGCGGATTGGCTATGAGTTCCAGAAATGGTTATTTAACTTCAGAGGAAAAAACAGTCGCTGCCCAATTGTATCGGTCCTTATGTATTGCGCGTGACGCTATTTTAGCGGGGCAGCAATCTTACGAGGAAATTGAGAATAGGGCTTTGCTATTTTTGCGGGACTGTGGTTTTCAGCCGGAATATTTTACTGTGTGCAGGGCGAGCGACTTAAAAAAAGCAGGTGCGGATGATGTGGAGCTGGTTTTGTTGTCGGCGGCAAGGCTTGGCAAAACCCGATTAATCGATAACATTTGTTTTTCCAGATAAGCAATAATAGGGTTTGTACGGATTGAAAAATGCTAAAAGTTGATGCATGGTTGCAATTAATGGATAATGCGCGGTTCTCGAGAGTATTTATATAGTTTTTTATTATGCAAATCACAATGCTTAAAGCGAAATTACATAGAGCCACTGTAACTCATTCAGAATTGGGTTATGAAGGGTCTTGTGCGATTGACGGCAATATTCTTGATTTATCGGGTATCAGAGAATACGAGCAGATACAGATTTATAATGTCAATAATGGTGCGCGTTTCACAACCTATGCTATTCGTGCCGAAGAAGGGTCCGGGTTATTTTCAGTTAATGGCGCCGCCGCTCGTCTGGCGTGCCCTGGTGACCTGATTATTGTCTGCGCCTATGCAATATTGGATCAAAAAGAAGCGGAAAATCATAAGCCTACCTTGATCTATTTTAATGAAAAGAACCAAGTTCAGCGTACGTCCAACTCCATTCCTGTTCAGGCGGCCTCTTCCTGATCGTCCGCCTTATCCACAAGCCGTAATCCCATTGCTCTAGCTCTTTCTTGCATAGATACAAAAAATTCCGGCCTTAGCTGTGCTTACCCTTCTGAATTATATTTCCGCAAAACTGCCGCTCAAAAGCGGCAGTAATGACAGAAACTTTTGAATGTATGGTTCAAGAATTGAATAAGGGTTTTTCTAAGCAATATTCATCGTGCTACCGGTCTTAGGCGCCTTCAAAAGCATTGCTAATATCGGTCAGCGTTATACTTTGATCCACTTGAATGAGTATTTTTTGTAAGCCGATTCTTTTTGCGCTGTTAATAACCAGCGGGGATTTAATGGACCCTTTAATAGCCGACTGGTCTGATGATTCTTTATGTAACATTATTAGTATAAGTACGTCCGATATATCCTCAATTCCCAGAATAGCTTCTTCCGTATCACTTAATGTGAAGTCGTAATTGATATTGAAAATAGACGGTTGAGCAACTGAAAAAACAAGAGATTCATCGTCCAAGGATTGCAGCCAGAAAATAAGGGGATTATCGCCTTCTTGATGAAACAGTTTAAAGCGGGTTTGATCTTCAAAACCAGGGATTCCGTTAGGAAAGTTAATGATAGTGCTGGGGTCAATGATTTGTTCGCCGAATATGCTTGATTTAATTTCCATAGGAACTCTGGATAAATGTGAATGAAAGTGTGAATATATAGTCTAAAGCTTGCAGTATGGCAAGGTTAGCCTGTATTGAGCCGTTTACTACGATTGCACCCAGTCGCCAATTCTGACTCCCAGATCACGGGCCGGCGCTTCCAAACTGCCAATGGAATAGCGTGGAGTTACATTGATGATAGTGACTATGCCGGCAGGCTGCTTGTCTCTGCCGACAAAGCTGCTTCCACCATCAAGGTTTAAGTCATCGCCGCGCGTGCTGTAAACCATCAGTTGATCGCCGACATTAAGTCTTTCCTGCGTTCCCGCATCAATAAAAACCTTATCATCCTTGATTTCAATAATGCGTGTCATAAAGGGGTGGCAACTTAAGGCTTGGCGTATATCAGTGCTCGCCTGATTTATAATTTGGGCTATTTTTGCGCCGGTCGAAGTCGAGTTAAAGCGCTCACTGCCTACCGTATAGGTTGCGGGGATCCATACATCTCCTACGACTTCGTCAGTATAACGCTGCTGGAAGAGCAATGCGCCGGTAAATCCGTCATGCACAAAAAAATCAATACCGATCCCTCGTGTGGCTATTATGTCACGCGCTAAACTTTTGACGAATGCCAAAGGCCCTTCTCCCCTTATGTATTGCGAAGATTCGACCTCCAAATCTCTGATAACACCGGACAGCACTAATTGCGCGCCGTGCGACGCTGCAATTTGCATAACGCTTGATGGGCGATAGGCGCCGCGATCTTGTGTTTCCGGAGCCAAGTCGGCTCTGGGATATAAATTGACATTAGTCGCGTTGCTGCCTACAAAATCGCCGGACTCGATTAAATAATTGTTCAGCTCGCGTGGAATGCCCCCGTATAAATCTTGTGTTTCGTTGCCACTGACTTGTTCTTGTTTAGCCAAGGGGAAGGCGGTTGCGATAATACGTTTCCGGTAATGGGCCGTACAGAAAGTGTCGGCAGATAGCTCGATCGTTGCGACAACATGATAAATATCGCCAGCAGTCCATTCCCTGATGATTTTGGTATTTTTTACTGCGGCAGCGGTGCGCATGGAGACAGTATCCATGGAGACGTTATTTTGGTTGACCGTAGTCTGGCTGTGAAGGTTAACAGACGACTGCATGGATGCTTGGCGAATGGCGTCTTGCAATGCCTGCTGTTTAGCTAACTGCGGCATGCTCTTGTTGATAACAGCCTGGCCCTCAACAGTTACAACATTGGCGCGCGGTTGATCAATGGCATGTGCTTGGCTTAATAAAACTAACGATAACAGTACGCCTTGGAATAAAATTTTTACCATCAATCAGCCCGGTTTGTTGCTGTGCTTGCAGGAAGGGAGCGATAAGCTCAAGCAGGAGTATAGCTTTTAATCAGTGCCGCACTCCTGCAGAATCATTATTAAATGCTATTTACAGCATTTATCAAAGGGAATTGTTCAGGGCATTGCCTTGCAAACACGGGCTGCACGGTAAAAAGCTATGCCCGGCAGCTCGCATGGTTTGTCAATCTATTTGTGACTGAATCCTTTGGTGTTGGCATAACTGTTAATGCTTGATACTTTGGGGGGCGTATCGTCGGTGTTGGGCGCAGGGCTTTCCGTATTTTGCTGAAGACACTGGTTCATTAGCGCGCTTGGGCCGTTAAGGCATTCATAGAGCCTTGGCGTCAAATCAAGCTCCACAACCGTTTCAAAAGTATCATCGCCGGCGTAGATATCACTGCCGATAGCTGAGGTTCTTATGACCCTTGCTCCGCGTAAAAAAGCATTAAGATTCACCTGATAATTGTCGTGGCTGACTTCCATATTTCCGACCGTCGTTTGTCCGTGTAATTGGATGCCGTTGAGCTGCTCGGCCAAGCTCCTGTAAGCATCCATTTTGGAGGCTCTCATGGCCATTAATTTAATTTGCGGTCGCGAATACCGATCACTTTTTTCGACAGTGCCGTAACCTGTGGCGCTTAAAGTCTTATGCGGCATAAATGCAGCAGGCGGCGCTTTGGGAGCGGTACAGGCAGTCATTAACAGACTGATGCTAAATCCGGCTATCGTCAGTAGAGGTGTGAATGTCGAGGGCTTGTCAAGAACGGGGGCGGCGAATGTTGGCTTTAAAGATTTAATGTTCACGGTAGTCATTCCTGTGTCAGTTTGCCAATATAGCGGCTGATAAGTTGATTACTTAAGCTTTTTTGTAAGTTATTTTTGTTATAGGCCGCACCTGACAATAGGTCGCATTGCATCACAAGCCTGTTCTCCTGTATCCTGCATGGCATGCAAATAAATCTGATTTCAGTAGGAAACCGTATGCCGGGCTGGGTGCAGCAGGGCTATGATGAGTACGCTAAACGATTGCCCCGCGAATGCGAACTGGTACTTAAGGAGATTGCTCCGGGCAAACGAACCAAAAACAGCGATGTCGCCAGAATCGTAAAAGAGGAAGGCGAACGGATGATTGCGGCAATTCCGCAAAGTACCCATATTGTAACCCTGGATATTCCCGGTAAACCCTGGACGACACCCGAACTGGCACAGGCGATGCAACGCTGGCTGGAAAGCGGACAGCACGTTTCCTTATTAATAGGTGGGCCGGAAGGCTTGGCGGATTCTGTAAAGCAACTGGCGCGAGAATCGTGGAGCTTGTCAAAACTGACATTTCCGCATCCGCTGGTACGTATCGTTGTCGCCGAACAGATTTACCGTGCCTGGAGCATTCTTCACAATCATCCCTATCATCGTTAATGGCTGCACAGATTATTCTTGCCTCAGCCTCCCCACGACGCAGGGAACTGCTGGATCAGATTAAAATCGCTTATCGCGTCCATCCTGTCGATCTTGATGAATCGCCGTTGCTCAATGAAACACCGTTGGACTATGTCCAAAGGGTGGCCGCCGAAAAGTCTGCGGCATGCATCGCCGAGCTGGGCGATGGCTTACCGGTTTTGGCAGCCGATACCGCCGTGGTTCTGGACGACCTGATTATGGGCAAGCCCAAAGATCGGGATGATGCGATTGCCATGCTACGGCTGTTATCCGGTAAAATGCACCGGGTTTACAGTGCAATTTCGCTCAGGGGGAGACGGCACGATCAGGCGGTCAGCATTACCGAGGTGACTTTCAGGCCATTGACGGAAGGTGAAATAGAGGCCTACTGGCAAAGCGGCGAACCGGCCGATAAAGCCGGCAGTTATGCAATTCAAGGTGTGGGCGGCATATTTGTTGAGTCGATTAACGGCAGTTTTTCCGGCGTGGTCGGTTTGCCGTTGTTTGAAACCGCAGAGCTTTTATCCAGACAAGGCATAGGTCTTTTCATATGAGTGAAGAAATTTTAATTAACGTGACTCCGCCGGAGACGCGCGTTGCGGTTATTGAAAACGGCGTTTTGCAGGAGTTGATTATTGAACGGACCCGACAGCGGGGGTTGGTCGGTAACATCTATAAAGGTGAAGTATGCCGTGTTTTGCCCGGCATGCAGGCGGCTTTTGTCGATATAGGTCTGCCCAGAGCGGCGTTTTTGCATCTTTCCGACTTGTGCGCGAAAGACCTGGAAAAGAAAGGCTCGGAAAACATCGAGCATTATCTCCATGAAGGCCAGCATATCATCGTGCAGGTGGTCAAAGACCCCATCGGCAGCAAAGGCGCACGGTTGACCACGGAAATATCGATACCGTCGCGGTTTCAGGTCTACATGCCTTATGCGCAAAATTCCGGCGTGTCCCAGCGGATTGAATGCGAGACCGAGCGAGCCCGGTTAAGAGCCTGTCTCGACGCTTTCAGGCAGGATCACAAATGCGGCGGCTTTATCGCACGAACAGCAGCAGAATGCATTGATGAGACGGTATTGATTGCCGATATGACATTTTTGCTGAAACTGTGGGAGTCTATCGCGGCCAAGATCGCCACCGCCAAGCCCAAGCAGTTTATCCATAAGGACTTGCCGCTGAGCATCCGGACCTTAAGGGATTTATACCGGGAAGGCATCGAAAGAGTTCGGGTGGATTCAAAGGAAACCTACCATCGCCTGGTCGAATTTGCGGAGATTTTTGTGCCGGAAATTGTGCCTGTGATTGAGCATTACACTGGCGAGTGTCCGGTATTTGATATTTACAGCGTCGAGGACGAAATCCAAAAAGCGCTGGAGCGTAAAGTCAATCTGAAATCGGGCGGGCATCTGGTGTTCGACCAGACCGAATCGATGACCACTGTCGATGTGAATACCGGCGGCTATGTCGGTGGCCGCAATCTGGAAGAGACGATTTTCAAGACCAACCTGGAAGCGGCGCAAACGATTTCCCGCCAACTCAGGCTCAGGAATCTCGGCGGCATCATCATCATCGATTTTATCGATATGCAGAGCGAGGATCATAAAAAGCAGGTTTTGCAGGCATTCGAGCGGCACTTGGAAAAAGATCATGCCAAAACCAACATCACTGAAGTCTCGATACTGGGGCTGGTGGAAATGACTCGCAAAAGGACGCGGGAAAGTCTGGAGCATATACTTTGTGAGCCTTGCAGCGCCTGCGGCGGCCGCGGCGTTCTGAAGACTGCGGAATCGATGTGTCTGGAAATATTCCGTGAGATTATTCGCGAAGTCAGGCAGTACAAGGTTCAGAAAATATTGGTTCTGGCTTCCAACTCCGTTGTGGAGATGCTGCTTGATGAGGAAGCGGACATGCTGGCCGAACTGGAAGTCTTTTTGAGCGTACGCATCAAGTTCAGGGCCGAGGCTGAATACAATCAGGAGCAGTATGATGTGGTGTTACTGTAAGACATTCTGCTTTTCAATATAAATAGACATAGATCGTAGGATGGGTACAACTGCAAGGGCAGATATTTGCTCCTCGGCAATTGCTCCTGCATTGCTCTACTACAGGCCATCCATGGCCTTATGCAATATCTGCATTTCCCACATCCCTGTGGGTCATGCAGGAGGTAGGGCAATGCACGGAGCAGTTGCCGAGAACGGAGTGACTTGTTAGAGCACGAAGTGAAACCCATCACAAGTACAATATCAATTGATGGGTTTCGCTCACGCTCTACCCATCCTACAGGCTTTCTTAGTGATTCATCATATTAAGCGCGCCACGCGGCATCTTATTTTCTGGTCTTTGATCTCGGTCGCTATCGGTTTGACCGGTGTGCGCCTGCTATTGTCCGGGATTGAGCACTATAAGTCCGATTTGGCGGTTCATATCAGCAATCTTGTCGGTACGCCGGTCACAATAGGCCGCTTGGGCGCAAAAATGCGCGGCTTTAATCCTCAGCTGGTGTTAAAGGACATCTCGATTTCCCGGGATGCCCCGGCCGCGTCGGTCAACAATGAAAAGCCGGCTATCCAGTTTACTGAAATACGCTTGGGCGTCGATTTGCTGGATATGCTGGTCAGCAGGGATGTATTGTCCTCGTCCTGGGTTACTTTGGTGGGCGCCAAGCTGTCCATTAAACGACAACAAGACGGAAGTATTGCGATTGTCGGTTTAAAGGACAGCGACGGACAGCCGGAGTGGTTGTTGCAGGGCGGAAGATATGAAGTCCTGCAAAGCGAAATTATTTGGCAGGATGAAAGAAACCATAGGAAGCCGTTGTTGTTCAATGGTGTGGATCTGGCGATCCGCAATGATGGCGAGCGGCACCGGCTTAATATGCTGATGAAGTTGCCGAAAAAAGTCGGAGATGCCTTAAGAATATCCATGGACGTCAAAGGCAATGTTTTCGAACCAGCCACTATCGAAGGGCGCATTTATATAGATGGCAGTGCCATTTCTTTGCCTGAATTGGCCGCGTTCGGGCAAGTCTCAACCAAAGACCGGATACATATCAATAGCGGTACAGGCGATTTTAAAATCTGGGCCGACTGGCGGCAATCGCAATTGGCATCAATGGATATTGATGCGCAAATTCAACAAATGAGGCTGGTTCGTCAGGACAAGCAGGAGTTTTTTGCAAAACAGCTGAAAACCCGGCTGCACTGGGGAGTGAATGATGCCCTCAAAGGTACGGTTAATCCGTGGCAACTCGATGTCAACGATTTCTCGTTGGAAACTCAAGATAGCAGTAAAGGCGCGGTTAAAAAATGGCCGGCAGCCGTGTTCAGCGTTGCGGGGCAGCGCACGAATGATAACGCTTTGCATAACATAGCGCTGTTTGTAGAGCGTCTGGACTTGCAGGAAGCGTCCGGGTTGGCGCAGTTTTTCGCGCCCCTGCCGGAAGAGCGGGCCGGCATGCTCGCAAAAGCCCAGTTGCAGGGATTGTTGGAGAATTTCACTGTGTTTGCCGATCCGGATGCGAAATCGGTTGCTCTGCACGGCGGTTTCACCAGACTCGGCGTCGCTTCGCTGTCATCCGTTCCGGGCATAGAGAATTTGACCGGTCGGATCAAGGGCAACGAAAAACAAGGTTCTATCATTCTTGCGACCAAAGATGCCTGGCTAACAGGGCCGAGCTTGTTCCGTGAAGCTTTGCCGGTCAATCGGTTCCAAGGCACGGTAAGTTGGCAGCAAGATGCCGAACAGGCCTGGTCCGTATCTAGTCCGTCGATTGAAGTGGATTCCTTGGGCTTTCAAAGCACAACCCGGTTCCGTATCAATATTCCCGGAACAGGCAAGCCCGTGTTTATGGATTTGCAAAGTGCATTTTCCGGCGAAGACGCGAGTGAGGTCAGGCATTATTTACCAGTGGGTATTATGGATGAAGAAGTCGTTGCCTGGCTGGATAATGCATTTATTAGCGGCAGAATGACCAATGGCGGCTTGCTGGTTTACGGTAACCTGAGCGACTTCCCTTTCACCGATGCGCCGGGCGTTTTTGAAGCGGTATTTAATGGCGAGCAGTTTGAATTGGCCTACGATCCGGAGTGGCCTCATATAACCGGCATGAACGCTGAGGTCATGTTCTTACAGGGCGGCCTCAAAGTTAATGTCCTGCAAGGTCAATCCGGTATTGCCATGGACACCGTGTCTGCCGCAGATCCTTCGGGAATTGACGCGAAAAGCGTGGCCATCAGGCAAGCCGAAGTGACCATTCCATCGCTGGAGAAAAGCGAACAACTGCTGATTAAAGGGGAGATTGACAGCGGGATTAGTCAGGTTCTAGCCTTTCTGCAACAGACGCCGCTGAGCTCGCCGGTGGATTCGCTGCTGGAAGCCATCACGCCGCAAGGAAATACCCTGATCGCGCTGGACCTTAAAATTCCGTTAACTGACAACGCACCCACCAAAGTGGATGGAGCGGCGCAGCTGAAGGATGCCAAGCTAACGGTAAAATCGCTGGAGTTGCCGGTCAGCAAAATTAATGGCGAGCTCAAATTCAATGAACAAGGTGTTTACAGCGATACGATTCATGCGGCAGCCTTGGGGCATCCGATACAGATCAACATTAAAAGTTCGAACAACCAAACCACCGTCAATGTGGAAGGGCATGCCGGAGTTAACGATCTTCAAAAGCAATTTGACGATATGCCTTGGTGGGACATTGCTTCCGGGGCAACCGACTATCGGTTGGCGCTGGACTTGCCTTATGGAAACGGTATTCCTGAGCTTGTTGTGGAGTCGATGCTGTCCGGCGTATCCCTGGATTTGCCGGAATCATTGGCTAAAACACGGGAACAAAAGATGCCCTTGTCTTTGACGTTTAACCTGGGTGAGCAACCGTTAATGCCGGTGCTGCTGAATTACGACAACAAGCTGAAAGCGGCAATTCAGTTGGATACCAAACAAAAGACCATCTATTCAGGACATGTACTGGTCGGTGCCGGCGAGGTCGCCCAGACTCAGGAGGCTGGATTAAAGCTGGAGCTCAACCGGAGCCGGTTGACATTGCAAGACTGGCTGGGCGTGGCCGTTGCCCAAGACGCGGATAGCAGAGTCAGAGAGTTGAAGATTCATGGCGATCATGTGTTATGGAACAAAACCGATCTAGGTGTTTTGGATCTGGCTTTGAAGCGCAATGGCAATTTTTGGACAGGGACTATAGCCGGCCCGTTCGCAAAGGGGAACGTCAAAATTCCTGCCGACTTTAAGAGCACTGACAGAATCAGTCTGGATATGGATGTCCTGAATATTTCGGCATTAAGGCAAATAGAATCGAAAGACTTTTTGCATGGTGTTTCTCCTCTTTCAGATATCCCTCATGCAGACCCACTACAGACCTTATCACCGGAGCAAGTGCCTTTGTTGACGATGACTAGTCGAAGAACGCTATGGAAATCGATTGACCTGGGGCGGCTGTCATTGGAAACCAAGCGTATACCGGGCGGCATGGGGTTTAATGACGTGAAGCTGAGCGGAGACAATCAAAAGCTTATCTTTTCCGGTGACTGGCGAACCAGCGGTGGACAATCGGTAACGCATACCCGAGGCTATCTGGAAGTGCCTCATGCCGGGCAACTTCTGACCCAGCTGGACATTACCAAGGATTTGACCGAAACCAGCGCAGCCTTCGATTTTTCCGTTAATTGGGATGGAGCGCCTTATCAATTCTCGCTGGCGGATTTGAAAGGTCAGTTGGACATTAATTTCAAAAACGGACGCATTCTAAGTATAGAGCCCGGATTCGGCAGGCTGTTGGGAGTGCTGGCAGTGGCTCAATGGATAAAGCGGGCGCAGCTGGATTTCAGCGATGTTTATGAGGAAGGTTTGACCTTTAACAGCATCAAAGGGCATTTCGATCTGGTTGACGGAATTGCGTCAACCCAAAATTTAGTTGTCGATGCGGTTCCCGCAAAAATCGCCATTAGCGGCGATACCGATCTTGTCAGACAAACTGTTGATCATATTATTAATGTCACTCCCAAAAGTGCCGATGCCGTGCCTATTGCTGGTACAATTATGGGCAAAGTAGCGGCCTTGGTAGGGCGGTCTTTGACCGGTAAGGATCAGGAGGGGTTTTTCTTTGGTTCCCAATATCTGGTAAAAGGAGCGTGGAAAGAAGCGGAAATCATTCCGATGCATAAAAATGACGGGTTGTTACAAAAAACCTGGAACGGCATTACCGATTTTCCGTGGTTAAGGCAGCAAGAAGATAAGTAAGGTAAAACTACAGCAGTCAGTATCAGTTCGCATTTGCCGAGTAGTCATAAATTAAAGAGAGATCAATATGAGTAGATGTGCGGCCATACAAATGGCATCAAGTCCCAGTATCAGCGCTAATTTGCTGGAAGCGGAAAAGCTGATAGCGGAAGCGGTCAAAGCCGGTGCAAAGCTGGTGGCTTTGCCGGAAAACTTTGCCTTGATGGGCGATCATGAACTGGACAAAATCAAAGCCAAAGAAGTCGATGGCTCAGGGCCTATCCAGAGTTTTTTATCATCGGTCGCTAAGAAATACGGAGTGTGGGTGGTTGGCGGTACCATTCCGATAGCGGCGGATGATGAAAATAAAGTACGGGCAGCTTGCCTGATTTATAACGATCAAGGCGAACGGGTTGCACGCTACGATAAAGTGCATTTGTTTGATGTCAACGTTCCAGGCAGCAATGACGTTTACCGGGAATCCGACTCGATTGAACCGGGTAATGACATGCTGGTGATGGACACGCCGTTTGGCCGGATGGGCGTGGCTGTTTGTTATGATCTGCGTTTTCCCGAGTTTTTCCGCAAAATGGGCGTAGAGATACTGGTGATTCCGTCGGCATTTACTGCTGAAACCGGAGCCGCTCACTGGGAATTGCTGCTGCGTGCCCGTGCCGTGGAAAACCTGTGCTACGTGATTGCGCCGAATCAGGGCGGCTTTCATCTTAACGGCCGCAAAACTTTCGGACACAGCATGGTGATCGATCCGTGGGGCGTGGTGTTGGATTGCTACAAAACCGGCGGCGGCTTTGTCTCCGCCGAAATAGATCTGGAGCGGCTGGAAAAAGTGCGAGGTGCATTTCCGGCGCTGGATCATCGTCGTTTTTTTTGAGAAAGATATGCGCGTAATAGTTAAAAGTTTAGTGATGACCGGTTTTTTGGTTTCCTGCGGAACTACGGAGGAAAGCCGCTACCGCGATACCGAGGCCCTGGAACGACCACCGACTGTGACAAGCAGCAGCCCGACCCGGGAACAGCGTGTTGTCGACACCAGCTCGATTCCGAAGAAAAAAGACAGGACGGGGCTGGGCTCGGATGTTTACCAGAGTACGCGGACACAGCTGACGATCAAGCAACCGCTTGATGAAGCATGGAGCACCTTAGGCCGGGCATTGAAGCAAAGCGGCATCAAAATAACCGATTATGAGCGCGATAAGGGGCTTTATTATGTTACTCAAGATGCTTCAGATAACGAGGGATTTCTTGCCAAAGCCACTGCGTTTTTGGGTCGCGATCCCACTGTTTATTTATTGACCGTAAAGTCGGCCGGCGAGGAAACAACGGTAACTGCGACGGTAGCCAATGCGTCCGAGCAAGACGATGCCGCAGCCAAGGACGGCGCGCCGGGAAATACACCCGAAAGCCCGGAAGACCTGATGCAGCTATTATTTAATACATTACGTGATAAGCTGGAAGAATGATGATGCAGGGACGTTGCCACGTCCCTGCCTTTTTACTTGAACTTTTATTGTAAATTTTGATGGAAATACTAAACCTTGCAAGACAAGCTATCCTGATGCCGGCCGGCATTCAGGATGGCGATATTGAAAAGATTATGAACCGGCTGCTCAGTTCACCGGTTGATGCGGCGGATATTTACTTTCAATCCAGCCATTTCGAATCTTGGGTCATGGAAGGCGGAATCATTAAAGAAGGGAGTCATAATATCGAACAGGGCGCCGGCGTGCGTGCGGTATTTGGCGAAAAGACAGGCTTTGCCTACAGTGACCGGATTGAACTGCCTGTGCTGCTGGAAGCGGCCAATAATGTTAAAGCTATCGTTCGGCAAGGACAGGAAGCCGACCCCTCGCGCTGCAAAGTATCTATAAAGGCAGCCGACTGGCCGAAGCATTACGCGATGCAAAACCCGTTAAAATCACTGGAAGATCAGCAAAAAATCGATTTATTGCGCAGGGTCGACAGCGAAACGCGCAAACTGGACAGCCGGATTGAAGAAGTTATCGTCAGCTTGGTCGGCGTCCATGAACATATTCTGGTGGCCAGGCAAGACGGCTCCTTGGTTGCCGATGTCCGGCCTTTGGTGCGGATGAATGTCACAGTCATCGTCGAACAGGACGGTCAGCGCGAACAGGGCAGTATGGGCGGCGGCGGGCGTAGCGATTACCGTTATTTTATCGACCAGGACACAGCGCTGGAGTACGGCCGTGAAGCCGTCAGGCAGGCATTGGTTAACCTGGAAGCCGTCGAAGCGCCGGCCGGCAATATGACGGTCGTGCTGGGCTCGGGTTGGCCGGGCATTTTGCTGCATGAAGCCATCGGCCACGGCTTGGAAGGCGACTTTAACCGCAAAGGTACCTCGGCATTCAGCGGCCGTGTCGGCGAGCGGGTTGCGTCCGACTTATGCACGGTGGTCGATGACGGCACCCTGCCTGGACGTCGCGGCTCCCTGACGATCGATGACGAAGGTACGCCGACGGAGAAGACCGTGTTGATCGAAAACGGCATACTCAAAGGCTACATGCAGGATCAACTCAATGCCCGGTTAATGGGTGTTAATCCTACCGGTAACGGACGGCGTGAATCCTACGCGCATCTGCCGATGCCGCGCATGACCAACACTTACATGCTGCCGGGTCAGCATGATCCCGAAGAAATCATCAAATCGGTAAAAAACGGTTTGTACGCCAAAAATTTCGGCGGCGGACAGGTCGATATTACCTCGGGCAAATTCGTATTTTCCGCCAGCGAAGCCTACCTGATCGAAAACGGCAAAATAACCCGCGCCGTTAAAGGTGCAACACTGATTGGTAACGGGCCGGAGGTCTTGACCAGAGTATCTATGGTCGGCACCGACCTGGAGCTGGATACCGGCGTCGGTAGTTGCGGTAAAGATGGGCAAAGCGTGCCGGTCGGCGTCGGGCAGCCTACGTTGAAGATTGACGGCTTGACGGTCGGTGGAACCAGTGTTTAGATGAGGTTTACCCAGTATTTTCTTTATACGCGGAGCAGGGCAGATAGATCGGCTATAAAGCTTGAATGGATTGAGCATGTTGTCGCTTTCCCGATAAAACCCAAAAACAAGCAGATGGACGATTTAAAAAATGGGGATTTATTCAGGAAGAGAGAAAATATTTACGGGTTATTTTGCTGGAAGATGAAGAGACGGTACATAATGCTTTCTTTGATAGAGGGTTTAAAGAGGTAGACAATGAAAATTAAGTATTTTGAAGATACCGATACAGCGTTGCTGGAGTTTTCAGAGCATCCGGTTTTCGAAACCAAAGAGATCAACGAAAATATTTATTTGGACTTGGATGAAAATGGAAATTTGATTGGCATGACCATTGAGCATGCTATGTCTCAAGCAAATATTAGTGAAGTTTCATTTCAGCAGATAAACCGTCAAGTAGCCTAAAAATCCATGTAGGGTGCGCATCGCGCACCATTTTTCTACGCAGACAGAGAACACAGTGCAAAATCACGAACAAATCAACCGCTTAAAGAGCACCGTTCAGAGCATCCTGGACGAGGCTGTCAAACAAGGCGCCAGTGCCGCAGAAGCAGGCTTGAGCCAGGAAAACGGCTTGTCAGTATCGGTGCGGCTGGGCGATGTCGAAACCATAGAGCATCACCGCGACCAAGGGCTGGGCGTGACCGTCTATTTCGGGCAACGAAAAGGCTCTGCCAGCACCACGGATTTGTCGGTCGCGTCAATTAAAGAAACGGTCAGCGCGGCGTGCAGTATTGCCCGTTATACCAGTGAAGATGAATTTGCCGGGCTGCCGGACAAAGATCTGTTGGCTACCGAGTTTCCCGATCTGGACCTTAACCATCCGTGGGACATTGGCGTCGATGGAGCCATTGCGCTGGCTATTGAGTGCGAAGATGCGGCGCGGTCTTACCATGAAGAAATCAGCAATTCCGAAGGCGCTTCGGTTAATACGCATCAGGGTGTCAGGGTGATGGGCAATACCTTGGGTTTTCTTCAGGGCTATGCCTCAACCCGGCATTCTTTGAGCTGTTCAGTGTTGGCGCAGCGCGGCGACAGCATGCAGCGCGATTACTGGTACACCGTGGCAAGAAATGCACAAAACTTGGAATCCGCTGCCCTCGTTGGCCAAAAAGCGGCCGAGCGGACGCTTCGCCGCTTAGATGCGCGCAGCTTAAGCACACGGCAGTGCCCGGTAATGTATTGCGCGGAAACGGCCTCGGGCTTACTTAGTTCATTTGTCGGTGCAATCAGCGGCGGCAACCTATATCGCAAATCGTCATTTCTGTTGAATGCCTTGAATACTCAAGTCTTCCCTGATTTTGTCCGCATCCATGAACAGCCGTATTTAAAAGGTGCTTTGGGCAGTGGCGCATATGACGGCGAAGGCGTCGCTACCCAAACGCGCGATATCGTTAGTGAAGGCGTTTTGCGCGGCTATGTGCTGAGCACTTATTCCGCACGCAAACTGGGTATGCGCAGTACGGGTAATGCCGGCGGCGTGCATAATTTAACTATCGATCCGGGCAAGCTGGATTATCAGGGTATGTTAAAAGAGTTGAATACCGGCTTGCTGGTTACCGAATTGATGGGGCAGGGAGTCAATATGGTGACCGGCGATTACTCGCGCGGCGCGGCAGGATTCTGGGTGGAAAACGGAGAAATCCAGTATCCGGTCGAGGAAATCACCATTGCCGGTAATCTGAAAGACATGCTGAAAAATATCGTCGCTGTGGGCAATGATGTTGATTATCGCGGCAATATCCGTACCGGCTCGATACTGGTCGAGCGGATGTCGATTGCCGGGGAATAAGCCAAGCTTTTTGTAACATTCAAAGCAAGCTTTGACTCCTGGCTGGAGTCCAGAGCTTGCTCTGGCGTAAATATCTACTAATTTGCTGTTTTACAAGGATTTAACAATGTCGGCTATCAGCTGCGGTCCGCGATAAATAAGCCCACTGTATACCTGCACCAGACTTGCTCCGGCTGTTAATTTTTCCTGGGCATCGTCGGCAGATAAAATTCCGCCCGCCGCAATAACCGGAATCCTGCCATTCACTTCGGCTACCAAACCTCGTACAATCCGTGTTGATTTTTCCTTAACCGGTGCACCGCTTAAGCCGCCGGCTTCATCGGCAAGCGGATGGCCTGCGATCATGTCGCGCGCAATCGTGGTGTTGGTTGCAATCACACCGTCAATCTCAAATTCCAGCAGCAGTTTGGCAATATGAGTAATTTCGTCTTTAGTCAGGTCGGGCGCGATTTTTAGAACCAATGGCACGTATTTGCCGTGTTCCCGTTGCAGTTTCAGTTGTTCTTCTTTTAAGGCGGAAATCAGGGCCTTGATTTCGTCGCCTTGCTGTAATTGGCGTAGATTTTTGGTGTTCGGCGACGAAATGTTGATAGTGATGTAGCTGGCTAAGGCGTAGGCCTTGCGCAAACCGATCAAATAATCGTCAGCCGCATTCTCAATCGGCGTGTCGAAGTTCTTGCCGATATTAATGCCCAGAATGCCGGAATAACGGCTTTGTTTTACCTGATCCAGCAGGTGATCTATGCCCAGATTGTTAAAGCCCATGCGATTGATGATGGCTTGATGCTCAGGCAGCCTGAACAAGCGCGGTTTCGGGTTGCCCGGTTGCGGCCGCGGCGTTACCGTGCCTATTTCGACAAAGCCGAAACCCAGGGCGGCCAGCGCATTAATATAATCGCCGTTTTTATCTAAGCCCGCGGCTAGGCCAACCGGGTTGTTAAAGTCTAATCCCATGACCTTGACGGGTTTATGGTCAATTTTTGGGTAGGCTATTTTTGACAAGCCCGAAACATAGGCCGCATTCAGCAGTTTAAGCGTCACTTCATGGGCGGTTTCAGGATCTAGGGAAAATAATAATGGACGTATTAATGGATAAAGATTCATAGGTTATGACCGTGTAGGCGCGACTGGACAGTCGCCTATTAATGTTTGCTGTTTAATTGATAAGGCTCAGGTGCAACCTGCGTTGCACGCTGCAAAATCAGATCAGCCATCAGTTGCGCCGATGCCGGCCCCATCGCAAGGCCGTTTCTGAAATGTCCGGCATTAAGCCATAAATTGCCGACCTCGGGATGCTTGCCGATATAAGGTATGCCGTGTTCAGTTCCCGGCCTTAGTCCGGCCCAATGGTTGATGACTGGAAAGTTTTTAAGCAATGGTAGCAAATTAACTGCGAACTCTTGCAGACGGTCTCGGGCTTCTGGGGTAGTCGTCTTGTTAAAATCATCCCGTTCTACTGTGCTGCCCGCCAGTATTTTTCCGTCACGTCGCGGAATCAGGTATTGATCGCCATCCAGCACCATGTGGCTTAGTGTTTCCGGTTGGGCGTCAAATAACAGCATTTGGCCTTTGACAGGTGTTATTTTGGGCGCATCGGCGATAGCTGCGGGAAAGAATTGCTGAATTAACCGGCCGGTCCAAGCGCCCGCGGCAATAATCAACTGATTGACGGCAAACTGGCCGGATGTGGTATTGATCGCCGTAATGTGGTTTTTATCGAGGTTAATAGATGTTAACTCGCAATATTCGACCAGCATAACGCCCTTGTTAATCAGGTCTTGTTTTAATGATTTAACCAGTCTTGGGTTTCGCACTTGGGCAATCTCGGGCAACCAAAGCGGCTGGTCCGGGGTTGTGTTAAGCATGTCAAAAAAATCTGCGCCGGCGGATTGATATGAAATAGCGTTAGCATCACACCAGTTAACAGCCGCAGCAATGTCTGGATTTTTAACGATCAGTAAACCGCAGGGATTCCACTCCGGGTCTATTTGCGTTTCAGTAACCAGTTGCGAAGCCAAGGATGGGTACAGCTTCAGGCTTTGTATTACCAAGCGAGTAATAGCGTCCGATTGTCGCCAAGGATAAAGCGGCAGCAAAATCCCGCCGCCTGCCCAGGATGATTCCCGGCCCAGGCCGTTTTTTTCAATAATCGTAACGGTGGCGCCTGCCTTAATAAATTCGCGGGCAGTTAGCAGGCCGATAATGCCGCCGCCAACAATAGTAATATCCGGGATTTTGGTCATGTGTATGGTTAAAACAGTGATGCAAAATAAATATTCATGTAGATGAGAGTAATGTTAACTATAACAGGCCGCAGCTGTGATCGTTTTTTTCTTAGCGAATTAATCGGCCGATCAAGTTCATATAAATTTTGATCCCGTACATATAGTTATGATTTGGTGCATGAGCAGCGGTTAAGACTTGTTAGAGTCAATTAAATAAATTGCGATTATTTAAATTCGTAGGGATTTTGCCATATTGCTCAGCAATAAATTTATTTTATTTGTTGCAAAAATGTTAAAAATCTTTACCCAGAGGTTGGCGTCTAGGTCGAATGAGATGTTGTTTTTTACATACAACCTAATACTTTTATTTAAGGTTATGCCTTGAGTTATTGAAAAATAACAATTAATTAATATTAAAAAAATGTCGTTAAAACTTGTAGGTATTTAGTTTAGCTGCTACTATTATTTCCGGAAGATGGGCTTTGTTGCATTAAAGCAAATTTCTATAAAATAACAACCTCATGAGGGGGATAAATGATTAAAAAAACTAAATTAGCGTTGGGCATTGCAACCGCAACATTAACAATGGCCGGCGTATTGGTATCTCCACAAGCTGCTGCAGGTACAAAGGCACAACATCACGCTGAAGTAGCGGGCGTGAGCAGCAAAGTTGATGCATTAGAAGCACAACTGCAAGCCATGCAATCTGAAATTAGCCGCTTAAGAGCAGAAGCAAACCGCCCACGCACTAGCAGCGCAGAATCTGCAAAAGTTCAAGAGCTGGATCAGTGGATGAATTCGGTTAAAAGTAAGCCTGTAAAAGAATATGCGAAAGATCATTTGTTCTCTGTTCGTGGCGGTTGGATGCATTTTAATGATAACCGTGGCTCTACCAGCACTGTAGCTGGCACCGGATTTGGCGAAGACGTATTGACCAGTGAAGCTGATAAAGACGCGTTCTATTATGGTGGCGCGATCGATTTCAATGTAAACAACGATCTATTCGGTTTAATGGACCATACTTCATTCGGTCTTGAGTTAGGTCTTGAGTATGCCGAAGTGGCTGATAGAAAGCGTAACGGTTTTGGCATCGTAGCTGATTTGGCTGCTGGAGGTAATGGTGCTGGTAGCGCTATCCCTCTTGGTACTCAGCAATCTGTAACCGTTAATATGTTGAGAATCAGCGCTTCACCAAAAGTCAAATTCATGCACGGCAGCAAATTCAGACCTTGGTTGATCCCAGTTGGTTTGGATATGAATATTATCAGTCCTCCATCTGATGCGGTAACTGTATTGAACACTGGTATGCAGTTCGGTACTGGTTTTGATTATGAATTGTTTAGAGGTATCGTAATCGGTGCTGACGGTCGTTATCACCATACTTTTGATGACGTTGATGGCGTTGATACCGACGGCTTCACATTGGGCGGTTCTGTCGGTTTCAAGTTCTAAGTTTAAAAACTTAGTAGGACCTGAAATAGATGAAAGGGAGGGGCTTAACCCCCTCCCTTTTTTTATGCCTGAAGAATTAAAAAGAGGTGCGTGGCAAAAGCTCAAGGTAAAATAGCGCCTTTTCCGGCTCTTGCCGGAAATAAATTAAATTAGATGCTCAAGCCATGAAACCCCTTTATCCTGAAATTCAGCCCTATCAGACATTTTTCCTCGAAACCGGTAGCAAGCATGCTGTTCATGTAGAGCAAAGCGGCAATCCTGACGGTATTCCTGTCGTTTTTCTGCACGGTGGGCCATGCTCAGGCACCAAACCCGATCACCGGCGTTTTTTTAATCCCGAGTTTTATCGCATTATTCTGTTCGATCAGCGCGGCTGCGGCCTGTCGGTGCCATTTGGTAAATTGGAAAACAATACCACCCAGGATTTAATCGATGATATGGAGCGTATCCGTAACCACTTGGCTATTAAGCAATGGCTGGTGTTTGGCGGATCATGGGGAGGTGCATTGGCTTTGCTGTATGCCTGCCAGCACAAAGAAAGGGTGATGGGCTTGATTCTCCGTGCAGTATTCTTGGCGCGGCAGCAGGATTTGGACTGGTTTGCCAAAGATGGCGCAAACAGGATTTATCCTGAGCAATGGCAACGGCTGATTGATAGCGTCCCGGAGCAGAGTCGGGGCAGTCTGGTGCAAGGGCTGTGCGATATGTTATGGGGTGAAGACGAGGTGGCGCAAAGGCGCGCTGCAAAAGAATGGATAGCCTGGGGTTCGCAAGTATCTTTAGGCAATGATTATCAGCCGGGTTCGAAAGGCGAGCATGCCACGGAGAAGATGGTTAAACAGGCGCGCATGGAATTGCATTATGCCAAACACCATTATTTTATTCAGGAAAACCAGATTCTGGACAGCTGTGGCGCGCTGGACAAAATTCCAACGCTTATTATTCATAGTCGGCATGATTTTGTCTGTCCGATGGAAGCCGGCTACAGTCTGCATAAAATGCTGCCGAGTGCCGAATATATTGTATTGCCTAATGCCGGACATATTGCCCAAGGCGCAGAAATGATTGATGCGTTAGTGGCTGCAACCGACAGGTTCGCTGGAGTACGGTGATAACATTTAAATTACTTTAATTTACATTCAACCGCCCCATAAAGCCGTAAATGCTTTATCATTATGCAGTTTGTGAGCCTTCCAGGTAAACTCGTTTGAAATGCTGAACTTGAGCGTATCAAACATATTTTTATACAGATAAATGAAATTAAATGATGAAAAGCTCCGGAAATTGGGCTTAGCTGTTATTCATGTGGAAACACAGGCAATTACCGCATTGGTCGACCAGATTAATGATGATTTTGTCATTGCCTGTAAGTTAATGTTCAATTGTAAAGGTCGTGTTGTGGTTACCGGCATGGGTAAATCAGGGCATATCGCCGGTAAAATTGCCGCGACCTTGGCCAGTACCGGAACACCAGCTTTTTTTGTGCATTCGGGCGAAGCCAGTCATGGTGATCTGGGTATGATTACCCGGCAGGATGTCGTGCTGGCGCTATCCAATTCCGGGGAAACCGAGGAAGTTTTAACAATATTGCCGATTATTAAACGGCTGGGTGTGCCGTTAATAGCTATGACCGGAAATCCGCTGTCAACGCTGGCCAAGTTTGCCACCACTCATATCAACGTGGCTGTTGAGCAAGAAGCTTGTCCGTTGGGACTCGCACCTACTTCCAGTACCACGGCGGCATTGGTGATGGGGGATGCACTGGCGGTTTCTTTACTTGAAGCGCGCGGTTTTACCCGCGATGATTTTGCCTTGTCTCATCCCGGAGGTAGTTTGGGCCGAAGGCTGCTATTGATGGTCGGCGATATTATGCATGCCGATGAAAAAGTGCCATCGGTACCGGAATCTGCGCTTATTAGCCATGCCTTGTTGGAAATGACCGAAAAAAAGTTGGGCATGACGGCAATTGTCGATGCGGATAATCATGTTACCGGGATTTTTACCGATGGCGATTTGCGGCGGATGCTGAGCAGGAATCTTGATGTACACACGACCTCTATTACTGAAGTCATGACCCCGAATTGTGCGGTTATTTCGGCGGATATCCTGGCGGCTGAAGCCATGCAAATTATGGAACATAAAAAAATTAATGCATTAATTGTTGTTGATGATCAGCAAAGAGCGATAGGGGCTTTGAATATGCATGATCTGGTTCGGGCAGGAATCGTATGATGAACGATATACAGTATGGCTTAGTAGTTTTAGAAAAAGCCAAAAAACTCAAATTGCTGATTCTTGATGTGGATGGGGTGCTGACGGATGGCAGGCTGTTTTTCGATAGTGAAGGCAATGAATACAAGTCGTTTCACTCAAGGGACGGTCACGGCATTAAGTTGTTGCGGCAGACGGGTGTCGAAGTCGCGGTTATTTCCGGGCGTAAATCAACTTCGGTTGCACTGCGTATGAAAAGCCTGGGTATTGAACATGTGTATCAAGGTCATGAAAATAAAGTCGCCGCGTTTAATGAAATTATTAAAAAAGTAGGCATAACACACGAGCAGGCGGCATACGTCGGCGATGATCTGTTGGATTTGCCTATAATGATTAGAGTGGGGCTGGCAATTGCGGTGAATGACGCTAACTTTGCTGTTAAACAACGCACCGATTGGTGTACGACATTGCCTGGAGGACAAGGTGCGGTCAGGGAGGTCTGTGATTTAATTATGCAGGCGCAAGGGAATTTTGATGAAGTTTTGAATGCTTACCTGACCTGCTAGGGCGCGAAGTGACATGATCAGGCTAAATGGGAACTATGGTTATGTGTACCTGACTATTATCGCGATAATAAGCTGGTGGCTGGTTAGATTGACCGGTTCGGATGAATTGGGTCGTGTAGCGGTTCCAGCTCACAGTCCTGATTATTTCAGCAAAGGCTATACAAAATTGGAAATGAGTGAGCTTGGCAGGCCGAAAAGTAAATTAATTGCTGATGAAATGATTCATTTCAGCGATGACAGTACTACGCATATGGTAAACCCATTAATGTTTTTTTATAACGAGAGAACGCCGCCATGGGTAATTAAGTCAGAAGCCGGTGTTCTGTCCGCTGATGGCAAGGATTTGCTGTTAAAAGGCAAGGTTTATGTCGATAGGGCTGCTGCTGAGGGCGTAAGGGAACTTAAAATCCATACCTACAATCTAAAAGTAAAGCCGGAAACCAGTTATGCGGAAACGGATGAGTGGGCAGAATTAATCAGCTTGCCAAATTGGACGACAGGCGTTGGTATGAAGCTGACTTTTGCGGAGCCGATTCATCTGGAATTGCTGTCTAAAGTAAAGGGTAACTATGAAACAAAATAAAAACCTTCGCAGCCGCATGTTACGTGGGAGTAGCTGCTGTTTACTGCTATTAGCGCTTTATAGTGCGAGTGCTTACGCGTTGGAGAGCGATGCCAACCAGCCGATAGTTATCGATTCTAATACGGCGACGTACGATGATGTAAAAGCTATCAGTACTTATACAGGTAATGTGGTCTCAATTCAGGGCAGTATTCGGGTGAACTCGGATAAGCTGGTGGTTTATTTTATAAATGGTGAGGCGGATAAACTGGTTTTTACCGGCACCCCTGCAAAATTTAAGCAAACACCTAATGAGGGAGCTCAAGATATAACCGGCGAGGCGCTAACAGGTGAATATTATCCTAAAAAGAATTTACTGATTCTGATTGATAAGGCCACTGTCTGGCGAGAAAGCGGGGCTTATTCCAGTGATTTTATTGAATACGATCTGAAAACCTCACTGGTTAAAGCGGGAGAAAAAGAAACTGCCAGCAAACGCGTGCATGTCATATTGCAGCCAAAATCTAAAGAACAGCCGGCTGCAGGGCAAGGGGCTTCGGAGGAGAATAGTAAATGATGGGCGCAGTGCTGAAGATATGAAGTGCAGAACACAAGATATCGACCAATATTCTTTTTATTATTCATCGTCTACTCTTTAAATATGACCAGATTAGCCGCGAAACAGCTGATTAAGAATTACAATAAACGCAATGTAGTAAATGGTGTTTCATTGCATGTAGATACCGGTGAAGTTGTTGGTTTACTCGGTCCTAACGGTGCGGGAAAGACCACCAGTTTCTATATGATGGTGGGCCTGATTAAAGCGGATGAAGGTGAAATTACACTGGATTCGCAAGTTATCACTCATCATCCCATGCATTTGCGGGCGCAATTAGGGATAGGCTATTTGCCTCAGGAGCCCTCGGTTTTTCGAAAATTGAGTGTGGCTGATAATTTGCGTGCAGTTTTACAAATCCGCTCGGATTTAACTCAAGGGCAGGCTGAGTTGGTGATTGACGAGTTGTTAGAAGAATTTCATATTCTTCATTTACGCGACCAAATAGCTTTGGGCTTGTCAGGCGGTGAACGGCGGCGTGTTGAAATTGCCAGGGCATTGGCGACTAATCCGCAGTTTATATTACTGGACGAGCCTTTTGCCGGCGTTGATCCGATATCGGTAGACGATATAAAAAAGATCATTGAACATTTGAAATATCGCGGTATCGGCGTGTTAATTACCGAACATAATGTCAGGGAAACACTAGGCATATGTGATCGCGCGTATATACTTAACGATGGCAGGGTGATTGCCGAAGGTGGCGCGCAGGCTATCGTTGCCAATGAGGAAGTGCGTAAAGTTTATTTAGGCAATAACTTTAGTCTTTAATGTAGAGGCAGGCTCTTGTAATTGTCTTAAAATAGTAAAACCGGGGGTTACCCCTATAAACTGTGTAATCGAATGAAACAATCCTTACATCTTCGACTGGGTCAACAACTGGCAATGACGCCGCAATTGCAGCAAGCGATTAAATTGTTGCAGATGTCGACATTAGAGTTGCAGCAGGAAATTCAACAGGCTCTTGAGTCTAATATGATGCTGGAAGTGAATGAGGAAGAGAGCACTGTTCAGGAAGCCGAAATAACGCCCGAGAAAAAAATTGATAATTCGGATTTGCTGACCAGCCAGGGCTCGCAAACAGACATCCCTGATGAGCTGCCCATTGATTCTTCCTGGGACGATGTTTACGAATACGCCATGGAGGCCGGCGCCAACTCCGCTGAGACGGTTGAATTTGAAACGCAGCGCAGTAAGTCTTCAACCCTGCTGGATCATTTGTTATGGCAGTTGGAATTGACCACGTTCTCAGAGCGGGATCATGCCATTGCAATGGCTATTATTGATTCAATCAATGAAGACGGTTACCTGATTAGCAGCCCGGAAGAAATTTTTCAGGGGCTACAGACCCAGCTAGACGATCTGGACTTCGATGAAGTGATCGCGGTCCTGCATAGCGTGCAAAATTTTGACCCGGCCGGCGTCGCTGCAATTGATTTAAAAGATTGTTTGAGATTACAGATACAGCAGTTGCCGAAGGCTACGCCTTATAAAGAAGAGGCGCTAACTCTTGTTACCCGATATTTGGATTTGTTGGCGACACATGAGCAGTCAAAGCTCATGCGTAAACTGGGTGTGACAGAGCGGCAATTGGATGAGGTCGTGGCGTTAATCAGAACCTTAGATCCCAAGCCAGGCGCGCAGATACAAGAGACGGATTCCGAATATGTTGTTCCTGATGTTTATGTTGTTAAACAAAACGGTACATGGCGGGTTAACCTGAATCCTGACATAGCGCCTAAATTGCGCATCAATCCTTTTTATTCGAGCATGATAAAAAGAGCGGATAACAGCAAGGATAATACTTGCATGAAAGATCATTTGCAGGAAGCCAGATGGTTTATTAAAAGTCTTCAGAGTCGTAACGATACCCTGCTGCGTGTTGCCCAGTGCATCGTGGAAAAGCAGGTCGGATTTCTTGAGCATGGCTCCATAGCCATGAAGTCGATGGTATTAAGGGATATTGCTGAAGAGCTGGAATTGCACGAGTCGACCATATCCAGGGTCACTACGCAAAAATTTATGCATACCCCGAATGGTATTGTCGAATTTAAGTATTTTTTTTCCAGTCATGTTTCTACAGAAGGGGGAGGAGAATGTTCATCTACGGCTATCAGAGCGTTTATTAAAGAGCTAATCAGCAATGAAAATCTGGCAAAACCGTTAAGTGATAGTAAAATAGCCGAGCTTTTGAAAGAAAAAGGTATTAATGTTGCTAGGAGAACAATTGCCAAATACCGTGAAGCAATGCTCATTTCATCATCAAGTCAACGCAAGCGTATTTTATAACGCCGCCTGACAACCAAAAAAACAATTATTATTAAGGAGTTTATCTCATGCAAGTCATCGTAACAGGCCATCATCTTGAAGTAACCGACGCTTTAAAAGCTCATACCGATTCAAAATTTGAAAAATTAGCACGTCATTTTGATAATGTTACCGATGTGCACGTCATTTTAAGCGTGGAAAAGTTAATTCAAAAGGCCGAGGCAACGCTGCAGCTGAGTGGCGCTAAATTGTTTGCCGAAGACCACCAGGAAGATATGTATGCGGCTATAGATAACATGGTTGATAAGCTGGACCGTCAAATTATCAAGCATAAAGAAAAAACCGGGCACCATAGATAAGGCAAGTGGTTCAAAGTAAGAAGTAAAGATCATGACGATACGGAATATTTTGTTCCATACAAAATCTGCTTTCTCTGCATCCTTGTGGATTGTGCAGTAGGTATGCTCCCAAGGATGGGGGCGGATCGTGTCTTGTCTGGCTTGAATGGCGACCGAGAACGGCGTGTATCTCAATTTTCCGGAATGATTGCTCCTTGAACGTCTAATCATGAAATTAATAATCGTTAGCGGGCTTTCCGGTTCGGGTAAAAGCATTGCTTTAGATACGCTGGAAGACTGCGGCTTTTACTGTATCGATAATCTGCCTGTGACATTGCTGGAAGATTTTATTAGCCATGTCATGCTGGTGGATAAGAAAACTTATGCAAAAACGGCAATTGGAATTGATGCCAGGAATCAAAGCGAAAGCCTGGCCAATTTTTCGGAGAGCCTGGAGCTCATACGCAATAAACGGATTGATTGCGAAATTATCTTTATGCAGGCTGAAGAATCTACTTTGTTGAAGCGGTACAGCGAAACAAGGCGTCGGCATCCGTTAACGGATTCGAATGTGCCGCTTAGGGAAGCGTTAAAAATTGAAAAGGAAATGTTGACGCCGATCGCCAGGCACGCCAGCGTCGTCATTGATACCAGCCGAACGCATTACCACGAGTTGCGTGAGCTTATCAGGGATCAAGTCGGCGAAAGGGATGTCAGGCATATTTCCCTGCAGTTTCAATCATTCGGCTATAAGCATGGCGTTCCGTTGGATGCCGATTTTGTATTTGATGCCCGCAGTTTGCCAAACCCTTACTGGATCCCGGAATTGCGCGGATTAACAGGAAAAGATCAGCCGGTCATCGACTTTCTTAATCAGCAAGAACTGGTTGCCGAGCTTTTTAAGGATATTACGGATTTTCTTGAGCGCTGGATCCCTCGCTTTGAGGCTGAAGGGCGTAGTTATTTAACGGTGGCTATAGGCTGTACAGGCGGTCAGCATCGCTCGGTTTATCTGGTGGATGCATTCTCCAAGCAGTTCAGAGGCCCTTTCTTGAATGTAATTGTCCGTCATCGGGAATTACAATAGCAGTTTATCAATCCAAACAGGTTTTCGAACTTATCTTTATAGTAGTAAAAGACGCTGTATTCCAACGTCTTTACAGTTGATTTACTTCAACGATAGCGTTTCAGCTCGACCTACCATCTCAATGGACAGCTTGTCTTCCTTGCTCAGCCAGCCGATGGCGCGCTGAACATCATTTTTACTGATGCCTGTTTCAGTAGTAATTTTGTTTACACTGGATGGTCCGTTCGTATCTAAATATTTCCAGACTATTCCTGCTGCTTCACCGATTGTATTAGACATAGATCACCTTTAGCTTGGATTGTTGTGTTAAGAAGTCTTGGTTGGGTGGTCGGGAAGCACGATATTCAATTCCAGCGTTTCCTGAGTGTCGTTTTGTTCAAAGTTAACGGAGATGGCATCTTGGCCTACGTTAACGTATTTTCGTATGACCTCCAGCAATTCTTTTTGCAATTGGGGAAGATAAGAAGGTTGGTTTCTGGACGTGCGCTCGTGAGCAACCAGAATTTGCAGTCTTTCCTTGGCAAGCGACGCCGAGCTGGCTTTAGATATCCTAAAATAATCCAATAAGCTCATTATCTACCCCCGAAAAGCTTCCCAAACAGGCCTTTCTTCTCGTCAATGAAGCGATGGGGTCTATCTTCACCCAAATAGCGGGCAACAATATCCGCATAGGCTTGGCCTGCGTCGCTTTTTTCGTCAAGAATAACGGGTGTGCCTGAGTTTGATGCATTTAACACCGATTTTGATTCAGGAATAACGCCGAGTAAATGCAATGATAAAATTTCCTGAACATCATCCACGCTCAGCATTTCGCCTAACTTTACTCTATCCGGCGAATAGCGTGACAGCAGCAGGTATTCCTTAATAGGTTCTTCGTTTTGCTCGGCTCTGCGTGACTTGCTCGATAAGATGCCTAGCATGCGATCGGAATCCCTTACTGAGGAGACTTCGGGGTTGGTAACAATAAACGCGTCGTCGGCAAAATACATCGCCAAATGGGCGCCCTTTTCAATACCGGCCGGGGAGTCGCAGACGATGTACTTAAATTCTTTTTTCAGCTCATCCAAAATTTTGCCAACGCCTTCCTGAGTCAGGGCGTCTTTATCACGAGTTTGTGATGCAGGCAAAATATACAGCTGATTGCAGTTTTTATCGCGTATCAACGCCTGGTTAAGAGTTGCTTCACCGTTGATGACATTGACGAAATCATAAACAACGCGACGCTCGCAACCCATGATTAAATCCAGATTACGCAAGCCCACATCAAAATCGATGACCGCTGTTTTGTGGCCTTTTTTTGCAAGCCCCATGGCAATAGCGGCGCTTGTTGTTGTTTTACCAACGCCACCTTTACCCGATGTTACGACTATGATTCGTGCCACAAATTTTTCCTCCAAAGAGCAATATAAGTTAAATATCTTTAATAACTAAAGTATGGTTTTGTAAATAGATCTGAACGGGCTGATTGAGAGATGCGCCATTCAAATCTTCGCTGATCTTATAGTTTCCAGCAATTGAGATAAGCTCAGCCTGTAAATCGGAGCAGAAAATACGCGCTTCCGTGTTGCCCTGCACACCCGCCAAGGCGCGGCCTCTTAGTGAGCCGTAGACGTGAATATTGCCTTCGGCCAAGATTTCAGCTCCGGCACTAACTTGAGCTAAAATGATCAAGTCGCCAGCCGCATAAATGCGCTGGCCGGAACGGACAGGGTGAGTAAGCAGCACCGTAGATGTCGTAGCGACTTGCGGGTTGGAAGCTGATTCAGGCTCAGGAGCTTTTTGTTTTTGCGATCCGGCAGCTGCCGCAGTGCTCACAGCATCAGTTCCCGACTGGCTTGCGGCATACCCACCATCCCTGGCGTTATGGCCGGAATGTACGGGGATTCCGAGCTCCAACGCCTGTTGGTTCTGCCGTGCAACACCACCGCGTATTCCTATCGGCAATAAGCCCAGCTTGCGGATCATGTTGATGAGATCGGTAACATGAATGTCGAGATCGAGGTTATTCAGTTCCTGCAGGTCAAACACCAACGGCGAATTTTTGAAAAACTCAGGCGCCTGACGGATTTTTTCTTGTAATTGCTGCTCGATAGTAATGATATCGTTATTGGCTAAAACCAAAACAGGTACGGAAAAAGTGCTGCTTTTAAATTCCAATACCGGTAAGTGATGAATGTTCTTTTGAGAGTCTGTTGACATCCGTTAAATCTGGCTAGTCAGGAAGTGCATTGATTCTAACATTGCTGGTAAAAAAAATCATTTTTACGATGTTGATAAATAATTTCTTCAATAGATTGAAACGCTTTTAAGATAAACGCCGTCACTACCATCTTCCGTAAACTTCTGCTTTTAGATATTTACAGAAGGTCATGTTTTATCCAAACGCCAGCAGAGGAGCGGTGCTAATTGTAAAGAATGCATGAAAAAGGATCTTAGTCGTCAAAACCACCTGTTTTATAAGGTGTTTATTGTTACGGTGATGAGGTCCAAGCTTGCAATCTTCGGCATTATCCTTTAACTTACAAACATATCCGTAAAGGCTAGGGGTGCTTTCTTGTTATATAGGAACAGGAAGGCTGAGAAAAACCCTTTGAACCTGACCCCGGTTAATACCGGCGTAGGAAAGCCGTGACTTCCCTGCGCCATATTGTTTTATTGTTGGAGATAACATGAGCGCTGTCCTTAAAGAAATTACGCCTGCTGAATCCAGTAGCGTAAAGATTGATTCCTACCCCGCATCGGAAAAAATATATGTTCAAGGCAGCCGCCCCGACATACAAGTCCCCATGCGCAAAATTACTTTATCTGATACCCCGCTGCATTTTGGCGCGGAGAAAGGCGCAGAAAAAAATCCGCCGCTTTATGTTTACGATACTTCAGGCGTTTATACCGACCCTAATGTTGAAGTCGACTTGAAAAAAGGTCTCGGTGCCATTCGTTCTGCCTGGATAGCTGAAAGAAACGATACCGAAGAATTGTCCGGTCCCAGTTCGGAATACGGCCGTCAGCGTCTTGAGGATCCCGCGACCGCCGAGCTGCGTTTTGAGCATATCCGCAAACCGCGTAAAGCCAAAGCCGGAAAAAACGTAACGCAAATGCACTATGCCAGACAAGGCATCATCACGCCGGAGATGGAATTCATCGCCATTCGTGAAAACCAGAAAATGGAAGAAATGCGTCATTTGTGGAAAGATCAGCATCCCGGCGATTCGTTCGGTGCATCGATTCCCGACGTGATTACACCTGAGTTCGTTCGTGACGAGGTGGCAAGAGGCCGGGCAATTATTCCGTGCAACATCAACCACCCCGAACTGGAGCCGATGATTATTGGCCGCAACTTCTTGGTTAAGATCAACGGCAATCTGGGCAACTCGGCGGTGACTTCGTCTATCGAGGAGGAAGTTGAGAAAATGCTCTGGGGCATTCGCTGGGGCGGCGATACCATCATGGATTTATCTACGGGTAAAAATATCCACGAAACCCGTGAGTGGATTTTGCGCAATTCTCCTGTGCCTATCGGCACTGTGCCTATCTATCAAGCATTGGAAAAAGTTAACGGCAAAGCCGAAGACCTGACTTGGGAAATTTTCCGCGATACCTTGATCGAACAAGCCGAGCAAGGCGTGGATTACTTTACGATTCATGCCGGGGTGCGCTTGCATCATGTGCCGCTCACTGCAAAACGCATGACCGGTATCGTGTCACGTGGCGGCTCGATCATGGCGAAATGGTGTCTGGCACATCACACTGAAAGCTTCTTGTACACGCATTTTGAAGAAATCTGCGAAATCATGAAAGCCTATGATGTGGCCTTTTCATTAGGTGACGGTCTGCGTCCAGGCTCAATCTATGACGCCAACGATGCAGCACAATTCGGCGAATTGGAAACATTGGGCGAATTGACCAAGATCGCCTGGAAACATGATGTGCAAACCATGATCGAAGGCCCGGGACACGTGCCGTTGCATATGATCAAGGTCAACATGGACAAGCAGTTGGAAGAATGCGGTGAGGCGCCTTTCTATACTTTAGGCCCGCTGACAACCGACATCGCTCCCGGTTACGACCATATCACCTCGGCGATTGGCGCGGCTAATATCGGTTGGTACGGTTGTGCGATGCTGTGCTACGTGACCCAAAAAGAGCATTTGGGCTTGCCGAATAAGCAAGACGTTCGCGAAGGTATCGTAACTTATAAAATCGCCGCCCATGCGGCCGATTTGGCTAAAGGCCATCCCGGTGCACAGGCGCGTGACAACGCAATGTCCAAAGCGCGTTTTGAGTTCCGCTGGGAAGATCAGTTCAATATCGGCCTCGATCCTGAAAAAGCCCGCGAATTTCATGACGAAACCCTGCCTAAAGAATCCGCCAAAGTCGCGCATTTTTGCTCGATGTGCGGCCCGCATTTCTGTTCGATGAAAATCAGCCAGGATGTTAGGGACTATGCAGCGGAAAAAGGCATCCAAGAAGAAGAGGCTTTGTTAAAAGGCATGGATGAAAAATCCAAACAGTTCCTTGAAGAAGGCGCCGATATTTATCACAAAGTTTAAGCGTATTGAGCCCTTTCTTCCTGGAGGGAAGGGCTTTAACATGCTTTTTTCCCGTTTTATCTCTTTGTTGCTATCCTTTTAAAGTGAGCTTTGGAAGCCGGCGGCAACTCTTATATACTCACTCAACATCAATAATTTTCATAAGGCGAAAACAATGGATGCTTATCAGCACATTTTACTGGCCGTCGATTATTCCGAGCACGAAGACAGGGTCGCCCGGAGAGCAAAGGATTTGGCCAAAAAATACCAAGCCAAATTGAGCATTATTCATGTGTTGGATAACATTCCGATGCCGGATACCGGTTATGGAACAGCGATTTCACTAACTGAAGATTCAGGCTATGAGCTACTTGAAGCGGAGAAAGCGAGGTTAATGCAGATTGGCGATCAGCTCAATATAGCTTCGGCTAATCGCTGGATGATTTGGGGTGCGCCCAAGCAAGAGATTGTCCGACTCGCTGAGCGGGAGAGCATTGATTTAATCGTGGTCGGCTCTCATGGGCGACATGGTTTGTCGTTATTGTTGGGTTCAACGGCAAATAGCGTCCTGAATTATGCAGGATGTGATGTGATGACGGTTCGGTTGCTGAATGATTAGGTTAGATGATTCAGCCTATGCGTCTTTCTTGCTTAAAGCCTGTTTTGCCTGATCCCATAAAGCATCCAATTCGGCCAGTTCGCAGTCTTTCAGGTTCAGCCCGGATGCTTTGACCTGTTGTTCTATATGCTGGAAACGCCTGGAGAATTTTTTAGTGCTTTCTTTGAGAGCGATTTCGGCATTGACGTTTAAATGGCGAGCCAAGTTAACCGCAACCAGCAATAAATCGCCGATTTCTTCCTGGATATGCGCTTGGTCCCCGGATTGCCAAGCTTCTTTTACCTCATTCAGTTCTTCCAGCACTTTATCAAAAACCGGCAACGCATCCGGCCAATCAAAGCCGTGATTTGCCGCGCGATCCTGTATTTTTTCACACTCAATCAATGCCGGAAGATTGCGGGCCACGCCTGATAACACGCTTTCTTGCTTTTCTGCTTTGTTCTTTTCCTGGCGCTCGATGGCTTTCGCCTGTTCCCAAGCCTGGTGACGTTCTTCATCGGTGTTAAAGACAGCATCGGAAAAAACATGTGGGTGGCGGCGAATCAGTTTGTCGCAAATGCCTTCCGAGACTTGTTCAAAGGTGAACAGCCCTTGTTCTTCTGCGATTTGAGAATGGAACACCACCTGTAACAGCAGGTCGCCTAACTCCAGGCGCAGATCATCCAGGTCATTGCGTTCAATCGCATCGACGACTTCGTAGGCTTCTTCAATCAGGTAAGGGATCAGACTGGTGAAATCTTGTTTAACATCCCACGCACAGCCTTGTTCCGGGTGGCGCAGCCGTGACATGATATCTAATAGCTTTTGAGTGTTTTTTAGCATGGAGGCTGGTTGTAATCTGGTAAGGGGAGGTTGCGAGGTAAGCGTAACCCGACACAACAAAAAGTAGGGTCGGGTTGATTAAGCGGATTTTGACGGATTTTATCAGTTGCCTGACATCTTATCCTTATTTATCGGTCAAATCCATGTCATTCGCGTTCTGTTATTTTAACTGCCGAGCGGTTGAAAATTAAAGCGAAGAGCCGAAATTTTCGCGGTATCGCTGTTTGAAACTATCCATATCGAAGGCATGATTCTGGGTGCCGTTGTTTTCGATTTTGATGGCGCCCATCAATGAGGCAACTCTGCCGGTCACTTCCCAGTCCAATTCATTCATCAGGCCGTATAAAAGCCCTGCACGATAGGCATCGCCGCATCCTGTAGGGTCAAGTATCGCGTTGGGCTGCGCGGCTGGAATGGTAATACACTGGCCGCGGGTATAAATTTGAGAGCCTTGGCCGCCCAGAGTAATAATCAATGCATCGACCCGCTCAGCCATTTGCTCCAGCGACAGGCCGGTACGTTCTTGCATTAACTCGGATTCATAGTCATTCAATGTGACCCAGGTGGCCTGATCTATAAATTTGAGCAGTTCTTCGCCGTTGAACATCGGCATGCCTTGGCCCGGATCGAAAATAAAAGGGATATTCAGCTCTGCGAACTGTTCGGCATGCAATTGCATACCTTCCTTGCCATCGGGTGATACGATGCCTATGCTGATTTTTCTGTCGGTCGGCACTGAATTTAAATGTGAAAAATTCATTGCGCCGGGATGGAATGCGGTAATTTGATTAGCCTCTTCGTCAGTAGTGATATAGGCTTGGCCGGTATAGCTGTTGTCCAGAATTTGAATATACTCGCTGGACAGCTGATTTTGAGCCAGCCATTGGGCATAGGGTTCAAAATCATGCCCGACTGTTGCCATGATTAACGGTTCTTCATTCAGCAATTTCAAGTTGTAGGCAATGTTGCCGGCACAACCGCCGTATTCGCGCCGCATCACCGGCACCAGGAACGATACATTCAGTATATGGATTTTTTCCGGCAAAATGTGATGCTTAAATTTATCATGAAAAACCATGATAGTATCGTAAGCCATTGATCCGCATATTAATGCACTCATTGTGTTCTTTCCTTTTTATTGCTAGTAATGTGTATGTTGCAAGACTGCCGGAGCAGTTGCTACTAAAGTAAAATTAATGCCCAAGTCACCGCTGCCCAAAGCAAAGACATCATGACAGCGGCCGAACCAATATCCTTGGCGCGTCCCGATAATTCATGATGCTCAAGACCAACCCGGTCAACTACCGTCTCAACCGCTGAATTTAATAACTCGACCAGCATCACTAAAACGATACTGCCGATCAACAGCAATTTCTCAATATGGGTTTCCCCCAACCAGATCGCCAGAGGGGTCGTTATTACAAATAGGAGTACTTCCTGTCTGAATGCCTCTTCATGATTCCAGGTTGCTTTAAAACCGGCAACAGAGAAGTAGCAGGCATTGATCAGGCGCTTGAGGCCTTTTGCATTTTGATTTGCCATTGATGTATTTAAATCAGAGGTAAGGGATAAAAGTTTTCAACTTTCTTAACTAATTACTGCTCGATCAATTGCTGATAAGCATCCGCACTCATTAATGCATCCAGTTCAGAAAGGTCATCCGCTTTTATGCAAAACAGCCAGGTTCCGTAAGCGTCGTCATTGACTTGTTCAGGTTCATCGGCCACGGCCTCGTTGATAGCGACCACTTCGCCGGTAACCGGGCTGAACAAATCGGATGCGGTTTTCACCGATTCCACTACCGCGCATTGCTCTTGAGCGTTAACTTTACGCCCCAGTTCCGGCAGCTCAACATAAACCAAATCACCTAATTCTTCCTGCGCAAAATCAGTTATGCCGACACGAATGATGTTATCGTCTTCCCGTTGTGCCCATTCGTGGGTTTTTGCGTACTTTAAGTTACCCGGTACGTCGCTCATAGATAATCTCCAAATATTATAGGTGGTTACTTTGCTTTCAAGGATAACGTGCAATTTTTTAAAAACAACAAAAAAATGCATTTAAGAATGGAAATCTTATAACATGAACAAAATCTATAGACGCACTTTATTATCCATATGAAAGCCCTTTTAATAGCCTGTTTTTTTATACTCAGCGCCGCTCCCGCTATTGCGGATGATGACGACAATAAACCAGTTGCCAATTCAGAGCAGGGAGCTATTGCCTTAGCCGCTAAAGCCCAGTCATCATCAGGCTTGCAAACAATAACGCTGACTTCTGCCAGCGATCATCCTGAATTCACCGCTTATGGAAAAGCGGTCAACATACAGCCATTGATGGAGCTCCGAAACCGGTATTTGGTCGCATTAACTGAACGCGGCGGCGCGACGGCAAGGTTTAAACAGGCCGAACAGAATATCAGGCGGCAACAAGACTTGTACCGTGAAGGCGCGACCTCAAAACATAGCCTGCAAGTTCAGCAAGCGCAATGGCAAACCGATAAAGCCCTGCTTGATGCGAGCGGCGTTCAAGGCAAGGCCATCATTGACGAAGCCCGCCTCACCTGGGGTAAAAAGTTGACCGACTGGGCCTTATCTGCCGACGCCGACCAGCTAAGCGGCTTTTTATCCGGCAAGAAAGCCTTGCTGCACATTACCTTGCCGGTTAATAAGCAATTGGCAAGCGAGATTCAGAGCATTGAGGTTGAGGCCTCTGGCAACCGCAGTGCCGCGATCAAAGCCGAGCTGATTTCGGCGGCACCGCAAACAGATGCGAGCGCGCAGGGAGAAAGCTACTTTTTTCAGACCGACGGTCGCCGCGACTGCTCCGGGCAGTCTTGCGGCATACACACCATCCCTGGCGATAACCGTATCAGGACCGGCATGCGCGTCGCGGCGTGGATCCCCGAACAAGGAGAAAACCAGTCCGGGGTTGTTATACCGAAGTCCGCATTGATCTGGCATATGGATCAGGCGTTTGTTTACATCAAAACCGCTGAGGAGCAATTCAGCCGCCGCGCTATCGATCACTATTCGGCAACGGCCGGCGGCTATTTTGTCGGTAGCGGCCTTAGTGCAGGCGAACAGCTGGTGGTGACCGGAGGGCAAATGTTGCTGTCGGAAGAGTTTAGGGGGCAAATCCCGGATGAGGATGATTAAGTGGCAGATAAAGCCGGATAAGAGAGACCTGATGCCGCCAACTTAAATCGGGACAGCATCGGCCGGCGGAGTGCACGCTCTGTTTGCGAATAACAGCCAAAGCCTATATGTACTGCAAAAGTTAATCCCATGGAGGTATATCGCCGTTATAGGCAACAAAGTCTTTAACCGTTGTATGAGTTTTTGCGCTGGAGGCAGACTTCTTGGATGGCGTTTTCAATTGCGACACTTTCATACTGCCCGGCTCAGCTTGCCATCTGGTAAAAAGCGCAATGTCCTTATCTATCGAAATATACCATTTCTTTTGGATTGCATCCCATCTCGCACCGAGCGCTTTCGCCTCATCCTTTTGAGCAAAAGGGACATTCAGATAAATTTTTGAGTCTGGCATTTTTGTAATTAGGGGTATGGGCTTGGTGGAGTTAATTATCCTATCATAAGACATTGCCGATACAACCGGATTGGATAAAGAAGATTGGCAAGCAGAGCCTAATATTTATCCAATGTAACTGAGAGCGGCACGCTGCTTTGCCGCCAAATATGCAAGGGTATTTTTCGCTTTGGAAAAGTAAGAACCCGTTACGCGTACTTTAGTGTGCAAAGTATGGATGCATGGGGTTGGAACAGTTTGGGGAATAAATCCCGGATGAGCACGATTAACCGGCATCCTGTAACAGGTAAGCGTGAGCAAACAGGATGATTTTTGCTCACGCTTTGGCATTAGCTTTTTCCGGGCAACATGCCGACTGAACCAGGTTTGATGCGTTTGCAGGTAACAACCACATCTTCCAGGTGGCACTGGCTTTTACCTTTATTGGCGCCATCGCAGGGTGTGCAGGTGGCTTTGCCTTCATCCTTTACTTTTTCAACATGCCAGCCATAACCTTGCGATTGACAAAATGTTTTGGAGTATCGGGTGATGTTATAAGGCTTGGCGGCCGTTGCTTTGGCTTCGGATTCTACGTCACAGGTCGCTGAGGGCAGAGTGTTAGCCATCAGGTCCCGGTAAATATATTCTGTCGCCGACGCTGCTCCGGAAAAAAAAGCTAACGTCGCGCACAGGCATATCAATTTAAGTTTCATAGTTCTTTTCCTCGTTATTATTAAGTAGTGCAATACTGCGGCTTATTCATGGACAAGTGCACATCAAGATTCAATGTAACTGTTGAAATTAAGGATAACGCCTTGTCATGAATTAATGCTCACTCAATACACGGATGTTCATTTGTGCTGTTTCCTCCTCCAGTTGCTGTTTAATCGGAGCAAATTTTTCATTCTCGCTTTGTTTGACCATCGCGATGACTAGCAATAAAGTGGCTATCGTGCCGCCAACGTACAGCCAGAATCTGTCTTTTACGGGTGCTTCTTCTACTTGTGCTCTTTGGTTCATTTTTTTATACCTCTGTAAGTTTGAATCATCAATGGATGCGCCAATGCTGATATGAAAAATCACGGCTTTCCATCAACACTGGGGCTACTTCTTCCTGATAACTACTTCATCTTGATATTTTTATGTGATCAACCATCTCGGCCGACAGGTTACGGAGTCTGTCGGCAGTAGCAGTCGGGTCACGCGTGAAATATTTCTTTTTATTGTAGTAGCGGATCAATACTATAAAAGAAGCTCGAGTGCTGTCAACAAAATATCGATTCGATACGAACAATACGTATAAAAGCGTTTCGCTAATTTTTAAGCCCAAATAACCAGCGTAGCGCTAAGGCCGTACATCCAGAACTGCATCCTGAAGCAAATTCTGCGATAATAAGCGTTGGTTTTCTGTCTATAAATTGCCGGACTTGATGCCGGCTATAACTATTTATTCAACAACGCATCCATGAACGAACAAACAGCATTTAAACCTTGTGACTTGGTTATTTTCGGCGCTCTGGGCGATTTATCCCGTCGCAAGTTGCTCATTTCCTTATATCGGCTTGAAAAAGCCAACTTGATTGAAGTCGATACCCGTATCATAGGCATAGATCAACACGAAGGCGATAGTGCAGGGTTTGTTGAGATCATCCATAAAAGTTTGCAAGAGTTTTTAAATGAATCCATTGATGAACAAATATGGGCTCGGTATGCGGCTAGGTTTTCGTACCTGAAAATAGATTTAACTCAGTTGGACCAATATCAGTTGTTGAACACCGTTATTGACGGGCAGTCCAGGGTGATGGTGAATTATTTTGCCGTTGCTCCTTTCTTGTTTACCAATATTTGTCAGGGCTTGGCTAAATGCGGGGTTCTGAATGAGGAATCGCGCATGGTCATGGAAAAGCCGATCGGCCACGACCTCAAGTCTTCCAAAGAAATTAATGATGCTGTTGCCGCGGTATTCAGCGAGAAGCAGGTTTACCGGATCGATCATTATCTGGGTAAAGAAACAGTACTCAATTTATTGGCGTTGCGCTTTGCCAATTCCATTTTTACCACTAACTGGAACCACAATACCATCGATCATATCCAAATTACCGTGGCTGAAGAAGTCGGTATTGAAGGACGCTGGGACTATTTTGACAAAACCGGCCAGTTGCGCGATATGCTGCAAAACCATTTGTTGCAGATTCTGACTTTTGTGGCGATGGAGCCGCCGGTCAATTTGGAAGCGCAAAGCATTCACAATGAAAAAATAAAAGTTCTGTCCGCGTTGCGGCCGATCACTAGAGAAAATGTCGCCCAAAAAACCGTGCGCGGACTGTACACGGCAGGAGAGCTCAAGGGCATGCCGGTGCCGGGCTATCTTGAGGAAGATGGGGCTAATACTGACAGCACTACGGAAAGCTTTGTCGCCGTGAAAGTGGCTATCGATAACTGGCGCTGGGCCGGCGTACCGTTTTATTTGCGTACCGGCAAACGCATGAAATATAAACGTACTGAAATCGTCGTTAATTTTAAGCAACTGCCGCATAACATTTTTAAAGAAAGCTTTCAGGATTTGCCGTCAAATAAACTGATCATCCATTTGCAGCCGAATGAAGGCGTGGAAATTCAGATACTCAACAAAATACCGGGTATTGACGAAAACATTAAGCTGCAAAAAACCAAGCTGGATTTGAGTTTTTTCGAGACCTTTAAAAACAGCAAAATTTTCGGCGGTTACGAGAAACTGGTGCTGGAAGCCATGCGCGGTAACCCCACGCTGTTTCTCAGTCGGGAGGAAATTGAACAAGCATGGACCTGGATTGATTCGATACAGGATGCGTGGGCGCATATCGATGCGGCGCCGCAACCCTATCCAGCAGGCACATGGGGACCTGAGTCTGCGAACGAATTAATTACCAGAGATGAACGAGCCTGGGAAGATGAAGCCTAAAATCAATGTAAGGCTAGTGTTTTAATCTGGCTCAGATTAGCGTAGATATACTTATCGCTCATCAAGATTTAATAGCTAGGAGGGTACGCATCGCGTACCATTTTTCAAGTACCATTCCAAGCTCAATAAAGATACGCGATCCGTACCTTATCTGTCTGGGAAAGGTTTAGAATTAAGCTTTGATAAACCGAATCTTGATGTGCAAACATTACAGCAAGGAACAACGATGCATCCTGTATTAGAAAAAGTCACTAACGAAGTAATTGAGCGTAGCCGCGAGACTCGCTCAGCCTATCTGGCACGTGTTGATGCGGCGGCAAAGAAAGAGCCGCACCGCGCCGAGCTTGCTTGCGGCAATTTGGCTCACGCCTTTGCCGCTTGCGGAGCCGGTGAGAAAATCGATTTGACCGGACAGCAAAAGGCCAATATTGCGATTGTCTCTTCTTATAACGACATGCTGTCGGCACATGAGCCGTATAAAGATGCGCCTGTGCTGATCAAAGCTGCCATCAAAGAAGCGGGAGGGGTTGCCCAGTTTGCAGGCGGCGTGCCAGCTATGTGCGACGGCGTTACCCAAGGTCGTCCAGGTATGGAATTGTCGTTATTCAGCCGCGATGTGATTGCGATGGCGACGGCTGTGGGCCTAAGTCACAATATGTTTGACGGCGCGCTGTATTTGGGTGTTTGCGATAAAATCGTGCCGGGATTGTTGATCGGCGCGTTGAGTTTCGGCCACTTGCCGGCGGTATTCGTACCGGCAGGTCCAATGCCCAGCGGTTTATCCAACAAGGAAAAAGTACGTATCCGCCAGCTTTACGCCGAGGGCAAAGTCGGTCGTAAGGAACTGCTGGAATCCGAGGCCGCATCCTATCACAGTGCCGGCACCTGTACTTTCTACGGCACCGCAAACAGTAACCAGATGATGGTTGAGATTATGGGGCTGCATCTGCCGGGCAGTTCATTTATCAATCCTTACACGCCACTGCGCGATGAGCTGACCAAAGCCGCCGCCAGACAGGTTTTAAAATTCACTGCGATGGGTAACGATTTCCGTCCGATCGGCCATATGATCGATGAAAAAGCGATCATAAATGCGATTGTCGGCTTATTGACAACGGGCGGTTCGACCAATCACACGATCCATCTGATCGCCATTGCGCGTGCGGCCGGCATCATTATCAACTGGGATGATTTCGATAAGCTGTCCAGAGTGGTGCCGTTGTTAACCCGTATTTATCCGAACGGCCAGGCAGACATCAATCATTTCCAGGCTGCCGGCGGTATGGGAGTATTGATCGCCGAACTGTTAAAGAACGGCCTGTTACATGAAGATATATTGACGGTTGCCGATCAACGAGGCATGAACAGCTATCATCAGGAGCCGAAACTGGTCGACGGTAAGTTGATATGGGAGCCTTGCCCTGAAGCCTCCTTGGATCCGGAAGTCATCAGTACCGTTGCCAAGCCTTTTGCAGCCGGTGGCGGCTTGCATGTGATGCACGGCAATTTGGGACGCGGCGTGTCTAAAGTTTCTGCGGTAGCGGAAAAACATCAGGTCGTTGAAGCGCCTGCAATGGTGTTTGATGACCAGGACGATGTGGTTGCGGCTTTCAAACGCGGCGAAATGGAAAAAGATGTGATTGTGGTGCTGCGCTTTCAGGGGCCGAAATCCAATGGTATGCCCGAGTTGCATAAATTGACGCCGTCTCTGGGCGTGCTGCAGGATAAAGGCTTCAAGGTCGGTTTGGTTACGGATGGACGGATGTCCGGCGCATCGGGTAAAGTACCTTCAGCTATCCATATGTGCCCCGAATGTGAAGACGGCGGGCCGTTAACGAAAGTGCGCACCGGCGACATCATCCATTTAAACACGCAGACCGGTAAGGTCAATGTGCTGGTAGATGCGGATGAGTTTAATGCCCGCATTCCGGCAGAAAACAGCGCTAAAGGACATCATTTCGGCATGGGGCGCGAATTGTTCGGCGGGTTCCGTAAGGGTGCGTCTTCTGCTGAAACCGGCGCCTGTAATCTGTTTGTTGCCGATTAATAACTATAAAAATTTGGTAAAACAATGACTAAAAATAACTGGAAAATACAACCTAACACCATTTTAACTGCTTGCCCGGTGATGCCAGTGATGGTCATCCAGAATCTGGAGGATGCTGTTCCTCTAGCTAAGGCTCTAGTCGCAGGCGGCATTACCGTGTTGGAAATAACGCTACGTACTCCTATTGCGCTTGATGCGGTAAGACTAATCAGCCAGGAAGTTAAGGATGCGATTGTGGGTGCGGGCACTATTACTACGCCCGAACAATTAAAGGCAGCGGAAGAAGCGGGTGCTGTTTTTGCGATTAGTCCCGGATTAACTCCCAAGCTGTTGGCCGCCGCCAATGAGGGAAATATCGCACTCATTCCAGGTATATCAACATTATCCGAACTTATGTTGGGCATGGAATATGGGTTGGATCATTTCAAGTTTTTCCCGGCCGAAGCCGCGGGTGGTATACCCATGCTAAAATCTATTGCAGGGCCTATCCCTAGAGTGACTTTTTGTCCGACAGGTGGAATCTCACCGGAAAATTACAATAATTATTTGCAGTTAAGCAATGTTGCCTGCGTTGGCGGGTCATGGCTGGCGCCTGTCGATGTGGTAAAATCAAAAAATTGGGCCAAAGTGACTGAATTGGCTAAACAAGCTGTAGATAGAGCCGCTTCGGGTAAATAGCCGGCATTGCCGTTCTACGACTGCATGGACTGATTTTTGCTCCATGCAAAATCTGCTTGAGCCATCCAGGGATGGAGGGAATGCCTGTGAGTTATGCAGGAGGTAGTGCAATGCAGGAGCAATTGCCGAGGCGCAGCTCGTGCTCATGCTAAGTACCTACCTCCTTGTAGGCAACGCAGGAGCAATTGCCGAGAATAAATGATTTTCCGGAGTTTGTTATTGTATAAGCAAATTCCCTTTAAAATACCAGTCAAGATTAATTACACTCAAATGGCCGGCTAAATTGCAGTTGCGCAATTTAGCCGGCTTTCTGATGATGCTACAGACCATGTTTCAAAACCGAGAAAAACCCATGAATAAATTGCGCAGTGTTACCTTCAATGAGAAAACACAGTCTTTATGTGAGTTGCCTATTTTATCTGGAACTACAGGGCCCGATGTAATAGATATCCAATCTCTGTATCAAAAGACCGGCATGTTTACTTATGATCCCGGATTTACGTCCACGGCCAGTTGCAGTTCATCAATAACTTATATTGATGGTGAAAAAGGAATATTGCTTTATCGCGGTTATCCCATTGAGCAGCTTGCAGAGCATTGTACTTTTCTGGAAGTTTGTTATCTGTTGTTGAATGGCGAATTGCCTAACACTGATGAAATACAGCAGTTTGAAAGCACCATAACCATGCATACGATGGTGCATGACCAGCTAACCAATTTTTTTAAAGGCTTCCGGAGAGATGCTCATCCAATGGCGATTATGGTGGCTGTCGTTGGCGCATTGTCAGCGTTTTATCATGACGCGCTGGATATTAAATCCAAAACGGACCGTGACCTGAGTGCCATTCGCTTGATCGCCAAAGTGCCGACTATTGTCGCGATGTGTCATAAATACAGTACCGGACTGCCGTTTATGTACCCGCAAAACAAGCTAAGCTACGTTGAAAACTTTATGCGCATGATGCTGGGTACGCCATGCGATGACTTCGAACCCAATCCGGTGTTGGTTAAGGCATTGGACAGAATCTTGATCCTTCACGCCGATCATGAACAAAACGCCTCGACTTCAACAGTACGTTTGGCGGGATCCAGCGGCGCCAATCCGTATGCCTGCATTACTGCCGGTATTGCCTGTCTGTGGGGGGCTGCTCATGGCGGTGCCAATGAAGCCGTGCTCAACATGCTTGAGGAGATTGGCGATGTTTCGAATATTGGTAAATTTATAGACAAAGCCAAGGACAAAAACGATCCGTTCAGATTAATGGGCTTCGGACACCGGGTCTATAAGAATTATGATCCGCGTGCCAAGCTGATGCGCGAGACCTGTCATGAAGTACTCACTGAGCTGGGCCTTCATGATGACAAAATATTTAAGTTGGCGCTGGAGCTGGAACGTATTGCTCTTGAAGACGAATATTTTGTCGAGAAAAAGCTTTATCCGAACGTCGACTATTATTCCGGCATTGTGCTGCATGCCTTAGGCATTCCGACCAACATGTTTACTGCGATGTTTGCGATGGGGCGGACCGTGGGCTGGATTTCCCATTGGGATGAGATGATAGCGGATCCGGATCAAAAAATAGGGCGGCCAAGACAGCTTTATACCGGACTAACAAAGCGTGACATACCGTCGCACCATATTAAACGTTCATAACCGCATCAGAAGTAAAACTCAAGCCCCGGCAAGGGCAATCTTTGCCGGGCGGGCGATTCGGTATGGTTTACCAATCGTTGTTTGAAAGCTTTATTGTTATATAAGAATTGAATTCATAAACTCTGAAATATGCTCAATTTCTTCAATGCAAACATTATGTTCCATTACGTAATCATGCCATTCAACATCGTAGTTCATGGCTTTTAGCTGATCAAATGCGGTCTTGCCGGATTCCACTGCTACGATAGGGTCTATGATGCCGTGAGCCATAAATATCGGTATGCCGTTATTGGCCGTTGAACGCTCGTTTTTTAATTGCGCAATGGTCGGTAAATAAGTCGACAAGGCGATAATGCCAGCCAGTTTATATGGGTGCCTTAGTCCTGCATGAAGCGCAATTACGCCCCCTTGAGAAAACCCGGCCAACAAAATATTGGCCGATGGAATGCCCTTGCCGATTTCCTGCAAGATCAAGAGTTCAATCAGGCCGGCTGATTTATAAATGCCGTCAATATCGGCCCTGCAATCCATAGACATATCTAAAATGTCGTACCAAGAGCGCATGGCCATTCCGCTATTGATGGTAACAGGCTGGATAGGCGCATTGGGAAAAATGAAATGGATATTCGCTTCTGCGGTCAAATGCAGTTTGGGGATAAGGCCTTCAAAATCATGGCCATCCGCGCCTAAACCATGCAGCCATATTACCGAATATTTATGTGCAGCTTCAGGCTGTATTTCGATAGTGCTAAGTTGTCCGGAATTCATAAAGTCTCCAAGATAAATAAAAATTGCCGTTAGCTTATCTCAATGCCAGGGATTGCCGTCAAATTTTGGTAAATCCGGGTTCATATAGTCCCATGGCTGGGCATTTGCCACCCAAATATCTTTTTGCGGATGAAAAATGCTCGGGTCATCAAGCGTTGCGGCGGCGACCGGTCTGATGTCGGTAAAGGTGCTGTTTCTGCCGAACAGAGAGGTCCCGCACTCAGGGCAAAAAGCGCGGTAAACTGTATGGCTGCTTGCCGCAATGGTTGCGTATTCTTTATAGTTCCCGGTTATAGTCAAGGCGGAAGCAGCAACAAACATACCTGCAAAATAGGGGGCGCCGATAGATTTTTGGCAGGTTCGGCAATGGCAGTTGAAGCCGCCGATGGGTTTGGCTAAGATTTCATATCTGACTGCGCCGCAAAGACAGCCGCCGGTTATGGGAAGCTTCATATTTTTCTCCTTCGCCTATAGGGATACAGTAAGCAGGGCAATGCAGCGACAATTACCGAGAAGGTTTGTCGTCAAATCTTAGTACAATAGAGCGGATATGCCTAAACTTTGTTTAATAGCGACAAATCATAAATAATGTTGGACGATCTTATCTTAATAGCTTTATTGCTGAGTGCATACTTGTATTGGTTTGACGGGCAGCAGGTGAAAGAGGTTGCGTTTAAGGCAGTCAGGTCACACTGTCTAAATCTTGAGGTCCAGATGTTGGATGAGTATGTTGCTTTAAACAGTATCCGGTTAAGGAGAGATCACGCGGGAAAAATACGAGTGCAGCGAATATTTTTGTTTGAGTTTTCTTCAACCGGAAATGAACGTTATAACGGGGTTTGCATTATGCTGGGACAGCAAGTCGAAGCCGTCCGGATGGAGCCGTACCGGTTTGAGGGCTGAATACACAAATATTGCGTAATGCCAAGGATGGCGCATAGTAGCTCGCCAACAGTAGGTGCTTTAGGTGAATAGGGAGCAGTTGCCGAGGCGATGCGGGAGTACCGTAAACGCTATGCTGAAGAATTTTGAAAAATGGTTTTTGTGGAGTATTAGATGAATAAGTGTTCAGTATGTGGGCATGAGCGTAATGATCGCGATATGAAATGTCCGGAATGCGGTAGTTATTATTCAAAAATTGCCGAGATTATCGCCGAGCAGGAGGCGCAGGAGGAAATGCAAACATTTCGTGGGCGATGCAAAAGAATCCTTAATTCGGCTGATACCAAGCAAGAGCTGCTGGCCGAATTGAAGCTGGTAAGGTCGCGTTTGACCAATAGAGGAATGTTCGCGCTTTTTGTGATTTTTGTTTTTGTGTTTGCTTTAGTTGTTTCTGTTTTGTAACTTCATAGCGCTTCAGCATTGGAAGATGAAGGCCGGGCAATCTTAAAGCAATTGCCCGGCTATCTGACTCATTCCATGACGCTTAATTCTTAAATTGCCAGATGAGAGCGATGTTTTGCATGTGATGGATTGATCGTACTTGCTGTGTGTCAGCGCGGATATGCGGCATGGCCGAAACAAGCAATAGAGCAGATTCTCTTTATTTTTCCAGCAGATCGAGTTTTCCCGGTTTGCCGTTCCACCCATCGGCATCAGGTAAAGGCGATTTTACATCCGTAATAACTGGCCATTGTTTAGACAGTTCTGCATTCAATGCGATAAAAACTTCTTGTCCTTCAGGCACTTCATCTTCCGCAAAAATTGCGTTGGCAGGGCATTCAGGTTCGCATAACGTGCAATCTATACACTCATCTGGATCAATAACCAGAAAGTTTGGGCCTTCACGAAAGCAATCTACAGGGCATACATCTACACAATCAGTAAATTTGCATTTAATACAGTTTTCGGTGACTACAAAAGCCATAATTATTACCACGAAAGTTAATTTTTAATTTAGATCATTATTCTAGCAGAAAGCACTGCACGATTGAATCCTGAGTTTGTCAAAGGCGGCATTTAACGGCATTGTGCAAGTGTGAATATAAAGCTTACTTTGTGCTTGTCGAATTGAATACCGATAAAAGTATGCCTCTTTCATCGTTGTTTTTTCTTTTCTGGGTATTTTGCAATGCGCGTTTTGCTTCTGCTTTGAGTTGATTGTCAGCATAAAGTTGTCCGGCGCGCGCCGGAGCAGAGGCCGCTCTCTCAAGATAAAGTGCTGCATCATTAGGTTTGTTATGCAACAAAAGAAATTCGCCGTAAAAATAATTGCTATCAATGCCGTCGGGGTTGATTTTAAGTGCGGTTTCCAGCATTTCTTTGGCCGCATCATCATCACCAAATGAGACAGGCCATTTGGGCACCATATAATAAAGCGTGCCCAAAGTTACATAAGCTGAGCCATCCATGGTTTTCGGGTTGATTTTAATGGCTTTGACCAATAAATCACGCGCCTCATGAATAGCGCCAAGCGCAGAAAAAGGATCTTGCTGATCAGCATAGGTCGCCTTTACCACGGCTTGCCAGAAAAGAGGTTCGGCAGTGTTTGGATATTGCCGGGCTAAGCTCATAATCTTGTCCAGCAATTGAGCATAAGCAGGCCCTTGTTTGCTTTGAGAGGTGTTGTAGTAAATAGAAGCCCATTCGGCTTCAATGTCTTTTACAGAGTCTTCAAAGCTCTTTGAAAAACACTGGGTTGATAGTAGCAATAAAACAACAAAAACTAAATTTCTCATGCGGAAAATATAGAGTAAAACTCATAATATTTCAATATGTACATGAAATATTTAGCCTTAACTCCATTCTGAATATGGATGAATGGCTAGATTGTTGTTGTAATAACGCAAATCACTGGTGACTTCCATACCTAACCAGGACGGTTTTGAGAAAGATTGTCCAGTTTCGTCTAATTCGATTTCAGCAACTATAAGTCCTTGATTGTCGCCTTCAAACTCATCTATTTCCCAAAGATTGTTATCGTAGGTAACGAAATGGCGAATTTTCTCGATTAATGGTTTTTTGCAAAGATTATCCAGTATCTCGTTTGCATCACTCATCGGGATTTCATATTCATATTCATAGCGATGTGTGCCGATAGTCGCAGTTTTTATATTCAGCCAGGCATGATCGTCACTGATCCGCACTCTAATCGAACTGGTTGGCTGGGAGCTTAAATAGCCTTGCCGATATTTTACCGAGTGGCTGACCTGTTTGCGCCAGTCATCGTTGGCGACCAAAAATTTATGTTCTATTTCTATAGCCATGATTAGGATTCCTTATAGTGGCTGCCCTGCGGGCAGGTTGAGTGCTTTTGTATGGAGCATGGAAAGTATTTTAGTTTTGCATGCGGTAATGTTAGCAGCAAGTAGGGCGTTAATTTCGCCGCCAAGTCATATGCTGTTAATTGAGGAAAGAGGGCTATAGAACGGCTTCGTAATGCAAGAATACCAAGAGGTGGCGCTGTGTAAACCCAAGCTTGAGTGGGCATTTTGGGATGAGCTCGACTAGGCTGGTGGTTGCCTGGATCATTTTAAGTATGAACTCCGTGCGGTTTGTAGTCGAGTAAATCTTGTCGAGCCGTTGGCGATACTGGGTTAATGAAAAAAAGTATCGTCCTCATCATCGTTTTCCTGTGACACGGATTGCCCAGGAATCCTTTTTTCTTCCATTGCCCATTCTCCCAAGTCAATCAATTTGCAACGTTCGGAGCAGAAAGGTTTGTACTGTTGCTCAGGAACCCAGGGCACGGAACGCCCGCAGTTAGGACATTTCACAATGAGCGGTTTGCTGGATGACGGCATTAAAAAAGACAGCAGGTCAAGGAAAAAGGAATATCATTTGGGCTTTGCGTCGGACGCTTGTTGTCCGAAGACGGCACCATAAACCGGATAGTGCAGCGGTGTTTACCGCCGCTGATTTCTGCAAAACAGTGTATGGATTTATCCAAACTTATTTTAAGCAGCTGAGGAGATTGGGTTGTGTCCAGCAAAAATTGAAAAAAACCTGCTTCTGCCGCTTCTTGAGTGGGTGAACTGCAATTACGTATAAAGTTAAGGATCAGGTCAATCGCGGTGCGAATGTCGGCAAAGGGACTGCTCCAGTGTTCCAGGTCTTTTAATCGTGTAGCTTCATCCTGTTCCAGCCAGTAATGGAACTCGGGTAAATCAAAAGAGCAGGTTCCACCCGGGATGGAGCTGCGTTGAGCTATGCTTTGGAATAGGTCGCTTTCCATGACGCGGGTTCCGATCTTGCCGCTGGTGTCATAAAGCTTTTTGCTGGTGTCATTTAATTTGTTAAGTAGTTCTTGCAGTTTTTGACTGTCGACGCCCTCATTATGAGCGATTTTATTCAGTACTTTGGCATGGCGGTCCAGCTCTTTCAATATTTCTGATTTCAGATCATTACGCCTGAAAATTGTCATGATATCGAGCAGTACATTAATCGCGGCGCGTTTATCGGCAACGGTTTCACCTGTTAAGAAATGGCTGAATTGTTGGAATAGCTGTTCTAGCCGTATGAAGACCCGGATGCGTTCATTAAGTGGAAATTCATAGGTAATCGTGGTGTTCACAGACAAGTTAATCCCGGCAAGCGCTTAGTGAAATATATAAATTGTGCAGTTTTTTTACCTGTTCTGCAAGTCGTCTATAATCAGAAGTTGAGTTATCAATCAAATCATCGGCTTTTGCTTTTCTGTACGTACGCGATACTTGATTATCAATTATGGATTGTATTCGTTCAACGCTCAGATTATCCCGAATTTTAACGCGTTCAATCTGCGTTTCAATGGGACAATCGATCACAAGTATCCGGTCAACAAAATGTGTCATTGTGGTTTCGAATAATAAAGGAATACTGATGATGCAATACGGCGCATCCAGTTGTTCAAGTTCTGTTTGTAGGGTTTTATAGATTAAAGGATGAAGTATTGATTCAAGTTTCTGTTTCTGCTTGATATCGGAAAAAACCAGCTCCCTGAGATTCTTTCTATTCAAAGAACCGTCCGGGTTAAGGATAGCCGTGCCAAACGCCCGTTGTATCTGGTCCAGTGCAGGCTGTCCTTTTTCGACTAGCCGATGGCCTACTTGGTCGGCATCCAGTACGGGCACATTTAAGTCAGCGAAAATTTTCGCAATTGTCGATTTCCCGCAGCCTATGCCGCCGGTGAGTCCGACTTTCAACATGATTTTATAGACCTGTGATGCTCAAATACAGGTGGTTCAAGTCATGTCCCCATAACAGTGCGATCCAGCCTGCGGCAGCCAGATAGGGGCCGAAAGGAATAGGGACATTATGATCGTGTTTGACAAAAATGATCATGCCGAGGCCAATAACCGCACCGACTAACGATGATAGTAAAATAATAATCGGCAGATATTGCCAACCCAGCCAAGCGCCGAATAAAGCCAGCAATTTGAAATCGCCATAGCCCATGCCTTCTTTGCCGGTCGCCAATTTAAACAGATGAAAAACACTCCAGAGAGCTAGATAGCCGGCAACAGTCCCGATGATGCTGGCGTGGGCATCAGTATAGACATTAAAAAGGCTTAGACAAATCCCCAGCCAAAGCATGGGCAGAGTGATGGAGTCAGGTAATAGCTGATGATCGACATCAATAAAGATCAGCGCAATCAGTGCCCAAGTCAGCAGCAAAGCAAAAGCAGCTTGGGGTGTATAGCCGAACTGCCAGGCAACAGTGAATGAGCATATCGCCGTAAATGCTTCTATGATCGGATAGCGCATCGAAATGCGGCAACCGCATGTTGCGCATTGGCCCCTTAAAAAGATATAGCTGATAACCGGAATGTTTTGATAAGGCTTAATGGGCGTATTGCAGCTAGGACAGCGCGATAATGGGAAAATCAGGTTGAAAGGAGCTTCTTCGGCTTGACCTGCTTCCGGGCTGATTTGCAGGTATTCCATACATTCTTTGCGCCATCCCCGTTGCATTATGATCGGCAATCTATAGATGACAACATTAAGAAAACTCCCGACAAGCAAGCCGGTGACACCGGCCAAAGCTGAAAATAGAGTGGGTATAGTTAAAAGTATACTGAGTTGCTGCATCTGTGTGTTTTAGAGAGTCAATGTTTTAGGATGGCCTTTATAAGCTTAATCCGGTGGTCTTTTACTTAGGCATGAAAAAGAATTTTTCGCCGAGCATTATATTTAGTAAATTTGAGCTATCTTGATAATAGCTATGCACTAACCGACGGCGGCCCCCATTTTGAAAATAGGTAAATACATTGCTACAACTAAGCCGCCAACTAAAATACCTAAAATACACATAATGATAGGCTCCATTAAGCTGCTCAAATTGTCGACAAGGTTATCGACTTCTTCGTCAAAAAAATCGGCGACTTTTAACAACATCGAGTCCATAGCGCCAGACTCTTCACCTATAGCTACCATCTGTATCACCATATTCGGCCAAAGATCCACTTGCTGCATGGCAAACTGAAGTCTTTGCCCGGTTGCCACTTCTTCGCGCATTTTTAAAACGGCTTCGGAATAGATAATGTTGCCGCAGGCCCCGGCAACCGACTCCAGAGCTTCTACCAATGGTACTCCAGCGGCTGACATGGTTGCCAAAGTTCTGGCAAAACGCGCAACGGCAGACTTATTTAAAATAATCCCGACTATCGGTAATTTAAGCAGGGTTTTATCCAGAAAGTGATTAAACGGCCTGGAGCGTTTTTTAAAATACATGAATACGTAAACGGTACTGATAACAATGCCAACAACGATATACCACCAAGCCTGCATCCACTCCGACATGGCAACCACCATCTTGGTGAAGGCGGGTAAATCCGCGCCAAAGCTTTTGAACATATCGGAAAAAACCGGCACCACAAAAATCAGCAAAATAGTCGTGACGATAAAGGCCACGACTATGACAGCGATCGGATAGGTCAAAGCCTTTTTGATCTTTTTCTTCATCGACTCGGTTTTTTCCTTATAGGAGGCGATCTTATCGAGCAGCGTTTCCAACACCCCGGCCTGTTCTCCCGCAGCAACCAAGTTGCAAAATAATTCATCAAAATACAGAGGTCGCTTATTAAGGGCTTCCGCTAAAGTGTCTCCGCTTTCAATGTCGGCTTTGATGCCCAACAGCAGAGCCTCCATACTTGCATTGTCATGGCCTTTGCCGACAATATCGAATGACTGAACCAGAGGAACCCCCGCCTTAATCATGGTGGCTAGCTGTCTGGCAAAAACGGCTATATCGCCCGGCGTGATAGCCTGGACTTTTGCGGCAAACAACGGCTTGGGTTTTTGTTTGAATTTAGTGACGCGATAGCCTTGCCGCCGTAGTTCGGCTTTTGCAATAGCCTCGCTTTTTGCCGAGATTACTCCACCGGACTTTTGCTTGTTTTTACCTATTCCTGCCCAAATGAAATCTATTTGTTCAGCTTGCTCTGCCATGTTTATTCCTTGGTGATTCGGTCAATTTCTTCCAGGCTGGTTATGCCCATACGCACTTTGTTGAGTCCTGATCTACGCAAATCATTAAAACCTTCAGCCAAGGCGCACTCCGCCAGTTGGTCGGTATTACCACCGTTGAGGATGAGTGAGCGCATTTTCTCAGTTAGCGTCAGAACTTGGTAAACGCCGACCCGGCCTTTATATCCGTTTGTGCAATGCTCACAGCCTACCGCTTTGAATATTCTAAGATCACGCAACTCTTCTTCTTTAAAGCCGGCGGCAAGGAGGACTTTATCGGGCAACTCAGCGGGGACTTTACAATGTTCGCAGAGCCGACGGCCCAAACGTTGCGCCATAATCAAATTAACCGCGGAAACAATGTTGAACGGCGGGATGCCCATCTGCAGGAGCCGATTCAAGGTTTGCGGCGCGTCATTGGTATGCAGGGTTGACAGCACCAAATGTCCCGTTTGTGCGGCCTTGACGGCGATTTCAGCGGTTTCCAAATCTCGAATCTCACCCACCATGATGATGTCAGGATCCTGCCGTAAAAAGGCCCGTAAGGCGCTGGCAAAAGTCAGGCCCGCTTTGGGATTCATATTGACCTGATTAATGCCCTCCACGGTAATTTCCACCGGGTCTTCAGCGGTGGAGATATTGCGCTCCATGGTATTGAGAATATTGAGGCCGGTATAGAGCGAAACGGTTTTACCGCTACCGGTTGGCCCGGTCACCAGCACCAAACCGTAGGGTTTGTTGATGGCTTCAAGGAAAATTCGTTGTTGTTCCGGTTCAAAACCGAGCTTTTCGATACCTAACTGGGCGCTGGTAGGATCCAAAATACGCAACACAACTTTTTCGCCAAACAAAGTAGGGCAGGTGTTGACCCGGAAATCAATGGCACGGTTCTTGGACAAGGTCATTTTGATACGGCCGTCCTGTGGAATCCGGCGCTCAGCGATATCCATTTTAGACATGACCTTCAGGCGGGATACAAGCCTATTGGCAATACTGGTAGGAGGCGTGGCAACCTGACGGAGTATGCCGTCCGATCTATAACGAATGCGAAAAATCTTTTCGTAGGGCTCCAAGTGTATATCGGATACGCCTTGTTTTATGGAATCCAGCAGTATTTTGTTGACGTACCGAACAATTGGCGCATCATCAATATCTGATGAAATAACATCAGCTTTACTGGTATCTTCTTCTCCGCCGGAGATGTCCAGATTATCCAGATCTTCATCAAGCATGTCAGTCATTGAGGTATCGGCGGCCTCTAGGGCGGTCTCAATGGCTCTGATCAGCTTGTCCTCTTCGACCAGAATGGCTTCGGGATTAAGGCGGCTGTGAAACTTGAAGTCATCCAGAGCGCGAAAGTCGGTTGGGTCCGATACCGCGACAAACAGTGTTTTGCCCCGGGAAAACAGCGGGAGCGCGTGACATTTACGGATCAGCTTTTCTCCCACCAGATTGGTAGGCAGCTTGCGGCAGTCGATGGCATCCAGGTCAAAAAAAGGTACGCCAAATTCGATGGATGCTTGGGTAGCCAATGCTTTGCTGTCAATGAGCTTATTGCTGACGAGGTGGCGTATTAGCGGGACTTGGTTTTTTTGCGCTTCCTGGCTATGAATTTGCGCATCCGCTTCAGTTAGCAGACCCTTAGCGATCAAGCACCGTGTAAGGCCACTAAAATGTAAATCTTTTGGTGCGGTATTCATAGGATGATTGTTTTGTCAGTTGATTAAACAAATATAGATTAAAAAATTACAAGCTACAAGCTACAAGCTACAAGCTACAAGGCTAAAGGCTAAAGGGACACTCACACCTTTGTCCTTAACTTTTCGCCTTTTGTCGGCCTTTTTTATAACGCCCGGATTTTGCGTTGCTGTTCTTCAAGATTGTTCAGCATTGAACGTAAATCGGCCAGCTTGGCTTTTTCCTTATCAATAACTTCCGGTGGCGCTTTATCGACAAACGCCGGATTATTCAATTTACCTTCAACTCTGGGCAGGTCGTTGTGGATTTTTTGTATTTCCTTTTCCAGGCGCGCCAGTTCCGCTTCCTTGTCGATTAAGCCGGCCATTGGGATCAGGATCTTCATGTCGCCGACTAACGCCATCGCCGATTCAGGCGCAGTTTCATCACTGTTTAACCAAGTGATCGATTCCAATCTGCCCAGCTTCTGCAAATAAATCCGGTTGTCAGCCAAACTCTGCCGGTCAGCATCCGAGCCGTCTTGCAGCAATACCGGTAGCGGCTTGCTGGGGGCGATATTCATCTCGCCGCGAATGCGGCGCACACCCAGAATGAAATTCATGACCCAGTTGGTTTCGGCGATGGCGTTGTTGTCGATTTGCGCGTCATCGGCAACCGGGTAAGGTTGCAACATGATGGTCTCTGCTGCCGCGTCAGTTCCCGGCTGGCTTGCAGCATCACCCTTCCTGGCGATAATTCCCGCCAGCGGCGCGACTCGTTGCCAGATTTCTTCGGTAATAAACGGCATGATCGGATGCGCCAAACGTAAAATCGACTCCAAAACCGTTAGCAAGGTTTTACGTGTGCCGCGTTGCAACGCTTCATCATCCGATTGCAGGGATATTTTTGCCAGTTCCAGATACCAGTCGCAGTATTCGTTCCAGGTAAACTCATAAATGGCTTGCGCGGCCAAGTCGAAACGGTAGTTTTCAATCGCGTTGCTGGTTACAGCCGTTACCTGATGTAGACGGGAAGTAATCCAGCGGTCGACTTGGCTGTAAGCGCAGGGCGCGCCGGATAAGCCGCAATCTTGCTCCTCGGTATTCATCAGCACGTAACGCGCCGCGTTCCAGAGCTTGTTGCAGAAGTTACGGTAACCTTCGGTGCGGGCCAAATCAAAACGTATATCCCGTCCTGTCGATGCCAGGGATGCAAAGGTAAAGCGCAGCGCATCGGTACCGTACGACTGGATGCCGTCCGGGAAGTGCTTGCGGGTATCCTGCTCGATTTTTTTTGCCAAATGCGGTTGCATCATGCCGGAAGTACGTTTTGCTACCAAGGCGTCCAGGTCTATGCCATCGATGATGTCGATCGGGTCGAGTACGTTGCCTTTGGATTTGGACATTTTTTGCCCTTCCGCATCGCGTACCAAGCCGTGGATATACACTTCCTTGAACGGCACTTCGTCTTGAAATTTCAGGCCCATCATGATCATCCGGGCAACCCAGAAGAAAATGATGTCGAAGCCGGTCACCAGTACGCTGGTTGGGTAATGCTTGGCCAATTCCGGGGTTTGTTCCGGCCAGCCCAGCGTCGAGAACGGCCACAGCGCGGAAGAAAACCAGGTGTCCAGCACGTCTTCGTCTTGTTTAAGTGCATAGTCGGCGGGCAGGTTGTGCTTGGCGCGGATGTCCTGCTCGGAGTTGCCGACGTAAACATTGCCCAACTCGTCATACCAGGCCGGGATACGGTGTCCCCACCAGATTTGCCGCGAGATGCACCAGTCCTGGATATTGCGCATCCATTCGAAATAAGTGTTTTTCCAGTTGTCCGGCACAAACTTGATATCGCCGTTTTCAACAGCGGCAATCGCAGGTTCAGCCAGAGGGGCAACCTTGACATACCACTGGTCGGTTAAGAAAGGTTCGATTACGCTGTTGGTGCGATCGCCGCGCGGCACCATCAATTTATGGTCGGCAATTTTTTCCAGCAAGCCTGCGGCATCAAGATCGGCAACCATTTGTTTGCGCGCTTCAAAGCGGTCAAGGCCTTGATATTTAGCAGGGACTAACGCATCGTTACAGATGCTGGCGTCCACAGTTAAAATATTAATCAAGCCGCCATGCGGTAAATCCTGAATAACCGAAGTATGACGATGACGGGTCCAGACTTCATAGTCGTTAAAGTCGTGGGCCGGAGTAATCTTGACGCAGCCGGTGCCGAATTCAGGATCGACATATTCATCGGCAATAATCGGTATGCGGCGGCCGGTCAGCGGCAGTTCCACAAACTCGCCGAGCAGATGCTTATAGCGCTCATCGTTAGGATGAATCGCTACAGCGGCATCGCCGAGCATGGTTTCAGGACGGGTCGTAGCGACGATTAAATGGCCTTGGCCGTTTGACAGCGGATAACGCAGATGCCACATCGAGCCGTTTTCTTCTTCGGACAGTACTTCCAGGTCGGAAACCGCGGTATGCAGGACCGGGTCCCAGTTGACCAAGCGCTTGCCGCGATAAATCAGGCCTTCTTCATACAAGCGGATGAACACTTCCTGCACCGCATCGGACATGCCTTCATCCATCGTGAAGCGCTCTTTATCCCAGTCCAGCGAAGAGCCCATGCGCCGCAACTGGCGAGTAATCGTGCCGCCTGATTCTTCCTTCCATTCCCAAATCTTCTCGATGAATTTTTCCCGGCCATAATCATGGCGGGTTTTTCCTTCCGCATTGCATAAGCGCTCCACTACCATTTGCGTAGCAATACCTGCATGGTCGGTGCCCGGCTGCCACAACGTGCTGTAGCCTTTCATGCGGTGGTAGCGGGTCAGGGCGTCCATGATGGTATCCTGAAACGCGTGGCCCATATGCAAACTGCCGGTAACGTTCGGGGGCGGAATCATAATGCAATAAGATTCACCGTCCGGTTTGGCCGCAAAATAGCCTTTTTCTTCCCAGGTTTGATACCAGCGTTGTTCAATTGAATGCGGGGCGTATGTTTTTTCCATGGATGGGGTGCTCTTTTTTTTATATAAAGTTGATGCGTATGATGATTTATTTGTTACCAGTCTTTAAAGGTATTAACCTTCATGCCTGAATGCTGATAGCGGCGATAGCGATTTCTGCCCTCTGCTTTGGTCGTTTCGCTGTTATCCAGTATTTCAAGAATGCGCCCGGTTTGCGGTCCCAATCCAGGATAATGCGAAGACAGGTTGAACAGGATTTCTTGCCAGTGTTCGGGCGCATCCAGCGAGCCGATCAGGATGACTTTTTCCGTATCAGGCGGCTCGCCAGTATATATCTGGTGTGGAATGAAACTGCCTGCCCTGAATGTCCAGAGCAGGTCGTCTATGATTCGGCTTTGTTCGGCGGAATCAGTAAGCACATAACAAAAACTGCCGCTACGATAGGCTTTCTCGATCAGTTTGCAGGCAAACAGATACCTGTCGTCCAGCGATTCGGTCGGCAGTATGTAAAAGCTGACTTCAGCCACTGATGTTCTGTGAAGCGCGCGCCCGGTTAATCAGATATTGGCTTAATAGTGACACAGGGCGGCCCGTTGCGCCTTTGGTGGGGCCGGTGCGCCAGGCGGTGGCGGCAATGTCCAGATGCGCCCAGTGGAATTTCTCGGCAAATCGCGCCAGAAAGCAGGCTGCGGTAATGGTGCCGCCATCCTTGCCGCCGACGTTGGCCATATCGGCAAAATTGGATTTAAGTTGTTCCTGATATTCCTCCCAAAGCGGTAAGCGCCAGATAGGGTCGTTGGCGATTTCGCCGGCCGCTGTCAGTTCATTGCATAAAGCGTCATCATTGCCGAGCAGGCCGCTGACTACGCGTCCCAAAGCGATTCCGCAGGCGCCGGTCAAGGTGGCAATGTCGATCACTGCCTCGGGATTGTAACGTTCCGCATAAGTTAAGGTGTCGCAAAGCAGCAGGCGGCCTTCGGCGTCGGTATTTAATATTTCAATGGTTTTGCCGGACATGCTGGTGACAATGTCGCCCGGTTTATTGGCGTCGCCATCGGGCAGGTTTTCCGATGAGGGGATCAGGCCGATAATATTCAGCGGCAGCTGCAATTGAGCTGCAGCGAGCAATGTACCTAGAACAGACGCACCGCCGCACATGTCGTATTTCATTTCATCCATGCCGGGCGCCTGCTTTAATGAAATGCCGCCCGCGTCAAAAGTCAGGCCCTTGCCGATCAGAACGATAGGTTTGGCGTTTTTCTCACCGCCTTGATAATCGAGGGTAATTAATTTGGCGGGTTGACGGCTGCCGCGCGAGACGGACAGCAGGGCGCCCATGCCCAGTGCCGCCATTTCAGCTTCTTCCACTATTTTTACAGTCAGGCTGGGGTATTGGTTGCCCAGTTCAATGGCCTGTTCGGCAATAAAAGTCGGCGTGCAGATGTTGCCCGGCAAATCGGCCAAACGCTTGGTCAACTCCATGCCTTCGGCAACAGCCTTGCCTTGCAGCAAGCCTGCATGGGCTAAAGTACGGTTAGTTTCCGTTGCCGCCACGGAAATTTTTTCAATTTTGCTTTCGGTCTCTTTATCCGACTTTGTCTGGGTGAATTGATAGACAGCATCGCTAAAAACTTCAATGATATGCCGGGACTTCCACTGCCAGTCGCGACCTTCAACATCGCACTCGGCCAGGCAGCAAACGACCGATTTTATTTGCGGTTTTTTCAGGCTGTTGACGGCGGCCAGCAGGGCTTTTTTGTAGTTTTTGCCGGATAAAGGCTTGTTTTCGCCCAGTCCGACCAGCAGAATACGTTCGATCTTGCTGCCGGGAATGGCGTTGATTAATACAGTTTCGCCGTTTTTTCCGCTCAGGTCGCCTCGGTTGACGATTTTATTAATGAGCCCTTGGGTGCTGTTATCCAGGGCCGTAGCCGACGGACTGAGTTGTCGATCCTGATAAACACCGACAATAACGCAATTACATTGCAGTTCTTCTAGTGGCGCGGTTTCTATTGAATAGTCCATAACTTAACTCGGTTATTTGTTGAATGAAGCATTATCCTGAGCGGACCGGAAAAATAGGGGTGCTGCAAGATGGGCTGTTTGATGACGATTATACAACACAAATAGCGGTTTTTGATTGAGGACGCACGGGGTGGCGGTAAATTGAATCTTTATATCAAACCTCTTTTCGGAATGAAGTAAAGGCCACTGCATTTGGCCGTTACGATCTTTGATTTATACTCGATTCAAACAAATCAGGCACACAATGAGCTACTGCAAATAGCACTGTTTCTATAAAATAGTTCATAATTTGCCGGCTCAAAGTGGAAGTCGAAGCTTTTTTGACGTCCATCTTCTATATAACACTCGTTTTTGATTGGGGACACGCTTGGAAGTGAATTGGATTAAAGGCTACAAAATGGGGCGACGTAAGTTAATTACCGTCCTGGATAAAATGGTGGCTTTGGATTTGTTAAGGACGGTATTGGCGGTTTGGTCGGTGATTGTCGTTATTATTGTCAGCAGGCAATTTATCAGGGTACTTGATAAAGCGATTGAAGGCCAAGTGTCCAATGAAACCTTAATGACCGTTCTAGGTTTAAAAACCATTATTGCCAGTGCTGCCTTTTTGCCGGCAGCCTTGTTTATGGCGGTGTTGATGGTCTTGGGCAGAATGTACAGGGATCAGGAAATGTCGGCAGTGGCTTCGGCAGGCGGCGGTGCTGGGACGGTTTATCGGGCTATCTTCCTGCTGGTTTTTCCTTTAAGTATATTGTCCGCCGGCTTGTCATTTTATGTTTCTCCTTGGGCGGAAGCCAGGATGGAGCAGATCATGCATCAGGATAAGGAATCGGCCGATCTTAGAGGCGTTGCCGCCGGAAAGTTCAGTGAATACAGCCAAGGCGATCTGGTTTTTTATGTGGAAAAAATTGATAGCGATAAAACAATGCGTCAGGTTTTTGTCCAGCACCGGCAGGGAAATCGTTTGGCGATTATCAATGCCGAATTAGGCCGGATGAAAGATTTACCAGACGGGCGTTATGTCGTTTTGGAAAATGGTGAGCGAATCCAGGGACAGCCGGGAACCGTAAATTATGTCATTGAGCAATTCTCCGAGTATGCCGTGAGGTTGGATACCAAAGAGTCAGCCGTCACTTTTGACAAGGAGTCGGTTGCCAGCGAAGCTTTGGCGAGTTCCGGCCAAATAGCCGATGTTGCCGAGTTACAGCGTCGGTTTTCTATACCCATGGGGATACTATTGCTTAGTTTTATTGCCGTGCCTTTGGCGCAGATGTCGCCTCGTGGTGGTGTTTACGGAAATATGCTGGTCGGCTTCCTGATCTATTTTAGCTATGGCAATCTTATTCGAGTCAGTCAGAGCTGGGTCATGAATCAAACTATTCCGGCATGGTTGGGTGCTTTTGGTGTTAATACGCTCTTATTGATAGTAGGCGGGATCTTATTGGCAAGACTATACGGGTGGCAATGGCTGGTTGTTAAAGTCAGGGAAATGGTGCGTAAGTGAATGTATTAACAGGTTATATCGTTAGGGAAATACTTAAAGGCTCTTTCGTTGCCGTTCTATTATTATTGACTTTATTCAATCTGTTTACCTTCAGTGATCAGCTAAAGGATCTGGGGAAAGGGAACTACGGCTTAACCGAGATTTTTTATTATCTTGCGTTGACTTCTCCGTCTGTTTTTTATGAGTTGATGCCGGCATCCGCCTTATTAGGCAGCTTATTTATATTGGGAGCGATGGGTAATAATCGCGAACTTATTGCGATGCGGGCCGCAGGCTTATCCGTTCTGGGAATTATTAAAGCGGTTATGGTAGCCGGTGCTATTTTGGTTTTGATTGCAATTGTGGTCGGCGAATTTGTCGCGCCGGTAACCGAGCAGGCGGCACAGATGATTAAGGTCACCGCCCAGAATGACCAGATTGTCATGAAAGCCAAATATGGTCTCTGGCTGCGGGAAGGCAAAAAATTTATCAACGTGCGAAAAATAGAGGATGACGGCAGTCTGGCCGACATCAGCATTTATGAAGTGGATGATCAGCGCCATTTACGTTATTCAGCCCATGCTCAAAAAGCGACTTTTCAAGGCGATCAGCAATGGAAATTAGAGGGTATCGCGCAATCAAACATATCATTGGAACAGATGCGGGCAAGCAGCCAAGCTGAACAAATGTGGCAATCGAGCCTTGCCCCGGATTTGCTGGATATTGTTGTGGTCAAGTCGCATGATCTGTCCATGTATGATCTGGCCATGTATATTGATTTCTTAAAGCAGAATCATCAAAAGTCGCACGAGTTTGAAATGGCTTTCTGGGGACGCGTAGTTAATCCCCTGGTTGTTTTCGTAATGCTGTTGGTGTCCGCGCCTTTTGTCATTGGCGTTAAACGCGGCGTTAATGTTGGCGCAAGGATGATGATTGGCGTTGTTATCGGCATGGGATTTAATATTATCGATAAGATTGTTAGCCATGTCGGCTTGATTTATGACCTTAACCCACCGCTAATGGCTTTTATTCCCAGCTTGGTTGTATTAGCTTTGGCGCTGTTTGCGTTGAATCGGGTGCAAGCGTAGCGTTACGCCAAGAGTTGTTAAAATTATTAAATTGAGTCAAGCAGAGGGAGTTAATGTGGCGATTAGAAAATTTAAAGATAAGCACCCTAAAATCGGCAGCTCGGTTTTTATAGATGACAGCGCGGTGGTGATCGGCGACGTTACCTTGGGCGATGATGTTTCCATCTGGCCTACCACAGTGGTTAGAGGCGATGTTGAAAGCGTCAAGATCGGCGCTGGCACTAATGTACAGGACGGCTCGGTTCTGCATGTCACTCATGCCGGCAAGTATACAGCTCAAGGTCATCCTTTAACTATTGGCAAGGGCGTTACCATAGGGCATAGAGCCGTAGTTCATGCCTGCACTGTAGGCGATTACTGCCTGATAGGGATAGGGGCGATTATTATGGATGGTGCCGTTCTTGAGGATTATGTGATGCTGGGAGCCGGAGCGCTGGTTCCGCCGGGGAAAAAATTGGAGAGCGGTTATCTTTACGTGGGCGCGCCTGCCAAACAGGCCCGGCCTTTAAAGGAGTCTGAAAAAGAGTTTTTGGAATATTCTTCCCAACAGTATATTCGATTAAAAAACGAATACTTAAAATAGCGAACGAATGACATCATCACTGATGAACATGGATAAAACAGACGAAGGCATTTAAGTTTTTAGGCGCTTAAGCCCGTTTTGCAGCGTCTCTATAATCTATGCGTTCGTTCTTCTGCCCGAGCAGCGCGTCAGTAGTCCAATAACAGGCCGGGTTTTAAGACGAACGACGCCCGGATAAGAAAGCGTCTACTGCCTGCTCAACCAGCACGATCAAACTATCCAGGCTTTTTCCGCATGATTTCTTTATGGCTGTGGAATGTTTATCCCCAGCGTCACATGACCTTTTTGTTGATGACGCGATTATTCTGACGGCCACACCGTCCGAATACTCACTGCATCCAGAGCTCGTGCCTGCATTCAACCGCCTTTTCCAGTATCGTATCAATCACTAAGTGGTTATACGGATACATTTGCATTCTTTTAACTTGATATAGTTATAAAAATAGCTGAAAAATTTTGACTGGGAGAAAAAGGCAAATATCTCAACAGATAACCATTTCTATGAAAGAAAGTAAGAGGTAGAAATGGCATTATTTATTATTCACTCTCTTTATCCGCTGAGATCGTTAGCCTATGGGATCCCGCTTCATACACTGATTTATGATCTAAATCTTTGCGATCCAAATCGGCTAATTCCTAATTTTTACGACTTTTTCCGTATGTTTAAGAATGTATATTTTAATTATACATGTAATATTAATGTGATACCCTGCATGTTCAAAATGTACGATTTAAAAATGAAGCGTAACGTTCTTAATTAATGGGGGGCAGTCGTACAGACAGATAATAAAATTCCAGATCATACTGGATGTTTTGGAATTAGCGACTGTATGTGCAGGGGTGTATGGCTCGAATTTTATATTCTAAACTCCATATTCGACCAAGGATCGTTATATTCCTTACAATCTAAAAATTAACTACCTATGTCAAAAAAGAATAGCCAGCCTCCTACTATGATTCCTACTCTCCCCAAATCACCGACTGGTATTCAGGGGTTGGACGAAATCACCGGCGGCGGGTTACCTACAGGTCGGCCTACACTGGTCAGCGGCAGCGCAGGATGCGGTAAGACCATGCTCGCAATGGAATTTCTCGTGCATGGGGCAACGCAGTTTGACGAGCCGGGCGTGTTCATGATGTTCGAAGAAAGCGCGGCAGATCTTACTGCCAATGTGCGCTCGCTCGGCTTCAACCTGGACCGGCTCGTGGCCGAACAAAAGATCGTGCTCGATTACGTCCGTATTGAACGCAGTGAGATTGAGGAAACCGGCGAGTATGATCTCGAAGGGTTGTTCATCCGGCTCGGGTATGCGATTGACATGATCGGCGCCAAGCGAGTGGTGCTCGATACGATTGAGGCGCTTTTTGCCGGTTTGCCGAACCATGCCATCCTGCGCGCGGAACTGCGCCGCCTGTTCAGCTGGCTGAAGGACCGCGGCATGACGGCGGTTATCACCGGCGAGAAGGGAGAGGCATCGATCACCCGCTATGGCTTGGAAGAATACGTGGCCGATTGCGTTATCGTGCTCGACCAGCGTGTGACCGAACAGATTTCCACCCGTCGGCTGCGCGTACTGAAATATCGCGGCTCGGCTCACGGCACCAATGAATATCCTTTTCTTATCGGCGAACACGGCCTTTCAGTGCTGCCGATCACATCACTTCGGCTTGATCACGGAGCCTCTCCGCAGCGTATCTCCACGGGCATCGCACGGCTCGACGATATGCTCGGAGGCAAAGGCGTGTTCCTAGGCAGCAGCATACTGATTTCCGGCTCGTCGGGCACAGGCAAGAGCAGTATTAGCGCAACCTTTCTCAATGCCGCATGCCAACGCGGCGAACGCGCATTGCTTTTCGCCTACGAAGAATCCAGTATGCAAATATTGCGTAACATGCGCTCGATCGGCATCGACCTTGAGCCCTGGGTGAAAAAAGGCCTGTTGCAGATTCACTGCTCGCGCCCCACGCTGCAAGGACTGGAGCAGCATCTGGTTATGATGTACGACATGGTGCAGGCCTTCCGTCCTACCGTAATCGCTGTCGACCCGATCAGTAATCTCACGCTCGAGCGTGATGAGGCAGAGGTCAAACCGACCCTGATGCGACTCATCGATTTCCTCAAGCAGCAGCAGATCACTACATTGTTTACCAGCCTCACGACAGGCGGCGTAGCGCCGGAAGATTCGCAGGCAGGCGTATCATCGCTGATGGATACCTGGTTGCTGCTGCGCAATATTGAGTTCAACGGCGAGCGCAATCGTACAGTTTATGTGCTGAAATCGCGCGGCATGGCGCACTCGAATCAAATACGCGAGTTTGTTCTAAGCGATAAGGGTATCGACCTTGTGGATGTCTATCTCGGTCCTGAGCGCGTGCTGACCGGCACCGCGCGCTTGGCCCAGGAAGCTCATGAACGTGCCGCCGCCGAACTGCGCAGGCAAGACCACGAGCGCAAGCTGCACCAGCTGGCCAGTAAGCAAAAAGCGATTGAGGCGCAGATCGCCGCGTTGCAAGCCGAGGCGGAGTCGGAAGAGGCTGAGGTGAACTTTGTCATCGCCCAACAGATTTTGCAGGAAAAAACTGTGCAGCAAAACATCAAAACCATGACGCATCTCCGCGGCGATGTCAAAACCGGCAAGCGCCGGACAAAAGGAAGCCAATGAACGACACCCCATCATTAACGAATCATCCCGAAGAACAGCTTTATGAGCTGCGTCTTTACGTCGCCGGGCAAACCCCGAAATCGCTTGCTGCTTTCGCCAATCTCAAGCGCATCTGCGAGACTCATCTTGCCGGCCAGTATCGCATCGAGGTTATCGATCTGCTGAAGACTCCGCAACTGGCTGCCGGTGACCAAATTTTCGCCATACCGACGTTGGTTCGCCGCTTGCCGGAACCGATCAAGAAAATCATCGGCGATCTGTCCAATGAAGAAAATGTATTGGTCGGTCTCGATGTGCAGCCTGTGGAGGTCTGACCATTGATGAAAAATACTGATTTACCACCGACCGAACTTGAGGCAATGGAACACACCAATAATACTCACTACATCTTGAAACTCTACATTACCGGCACCACGTCGCGTTCCACGAAGGCGATTGTGAATATCCGCAAAATTTGCGAGGAGCATCTGCAAGGACGCTATGAATTGGAAGTCGTGGATATTTCCCAGAACCCGAAGCTGGCTGAGGGTGAGCAAATCATCGCTGCGCCTACTTTGATCAAAAAGTTGCCGCTGCCTTTACGCCGATTCATCGGCGATATGTCTCAGACCGAGCGTATCATCCTCGGGCTGGACTTGCGCAAGGTGGATAAGGACGAGACTTCTTCAGCCCAAGTTTTCCCTGATCCGTAATGTCGACTCAATTTACTGCCGAACAAGCTCTTCTAGCCGAAAACGCCGAGTTACGCGCCCGGCTGGATGAGGCCGAGGAAACTCTGCGGGCGATCCGTAGCGGTGAGATCGATGCGCTGGTGATCGAAACGCCCAACGGCTCGCAAATCTATACTCTACAAGGTCAAGACGCCGAATTAAACCGTTTTCGCGGCGAAATTCTTGCGCAAATCAGTGATGCGGTCATCGTTGTGGACGACGATCAACATGTAACTTATCTTAATGCTTCCGCCGAACAACAATATGGAATCACCGCCTCCGAAGCGCTTGGACGCTTCGTGACGGATATTTTCCAATGCCGCTGGCTCCAACCCGGCGACGAAGACAAGATGATCGCGGCTCTCAGCGAGATCGGCTACTGGCGCGGTGAGAATGTCCACGTCAAACGTAACGGTGAAGTCATCCATGCCGAGTCCTCAGTAACCCGCTTGCACTCAGTCAACGGCCCCCATTCCGGCCAGCTCGCCGTCATCCGGGACATCACCGAACGCAAACAGGCAGAGCAAGTCCTGAAAGATGCCGATCGTCGCAAGGATGAATTTCTTGCTATGCTGGCTCATGAGCTGCGTAATCCTTTGGGGCCGATGCGCAATGTTGCCCAGTTACTGACAATGGGGGAAATTGAGGCAGCCCGGATTTCCTGGTGCGGTAATGTTATTGAGCGACAGGTTGGACATCTGAGCCAATTGGTTGATGATCTGCTGGATATTTCCCGTATTACTCTGGGTAAGGTCAAGCTTAAGAGAGAACCTCTGTTGGTGGCGGATTTCATAATCCCCGCCGTGGAAACCATACGGCCGCTGATTGATGCTCGCCAGCAAGAATTCTCGCTGAAGCTTCCACCGCAGCCGTTACAAGTCGAAGGCGACCAAGTCAGACTGACCCAGGTCGTAGCGAATCTTCTCAGTAATGCTGTCAAATATACAGAGAACGGCGGGCGCATCGGGGTGAGTGTCGAGCAATCCAAAAACAAAGTTGTTATCCATGTTTGCGATACAGGCTGTGGAATCGAGTCATCGACCTTGCCTCACTTGTTCGATCTGTTCTATCAGGTGGATTCCGACATTGCCCGTTCCCAGGGCGGATTGGGCATTGGCTTATCTCTTGTCCATAGATTAATTGTAATGCATGGCGGCGATGTGCAGGCGTTCAGTGCGGGTCTGGGTCAAGGTAGCGAATTCGTGATTCGGCTGCCTCTGACCAGCTTACCGGAGAATAAGGCAGCCGTGATCGCTAAGGCTCATCCATCGTCTACTAATGGGGAGCTTGGTATCCTGATCGTGGACGACTACTGTGAAGCAGCTGAAAGTCTCGCTATGGTGTTGGAACATAAAGGTTATCGGGTGTGGATAGCTCATGACGGTCTGGCGGGGATTGAAATGGCAAAGGTCAAGCGGCCGCAAGTCGTTATTCTTGATATCGGGTTGCCGGTCATGGATGGTTATCAGGTCGCAAAAAAGCTACGTCAAAGCACCGGACTGGGCGAGATGCTTATTATTGGCTTGTCAGGCTATGCGCTGTCGAATAATCCGGAAAGATTAAATGCCGCAGGGTTTGACGAATATATGGTCAAACCCGCAGATGTAGAAAAGTTACAGAAATTTCTAGAGGAGTGGCAGATGCTTAAGTTTAGTAAGCGGCTATGAGCCGCTTGTTCAGGTCAGGATTGTCGTTCTGAATTCAACAGCTCAATAACAGGCCGGGTTTTGGGGCGAACGCCTCGCCAGATAAAAAAAGCTTCCGCCGCCTGTTCAACCAGCATACCTAGGCCATCCAGACTTTTTGCAGCATGATTTTCCAGTCCCCAACGCACAAAAGCAGTCGGTTCGTTGCCATAGGCCAGGTCGTAACAGTTGCCTCCTGTCGCCAGTAACCCGGCCGGCAGTGGCGGTAGTTGACCGCTTAGACTGGCTGACGTCGCGTTTAAAATCAAATCGAATTGCCGGTTTTTCAAATCATCAAAACCGCAGCCGGTAATAGGGCCTTTGCCTACAGGATGTAGGTAAGGAGCGTGAGCAGGAGCGGAAGCTTTGCTATGAAATTCTGCGACCAAATTAACGGCCTTATCAACGGTACGGTTGGCGATAACCAAGCTTTGCGGAGATTGCTCAAGTATCGGCGCTAGGATGCCCCGGCTGGCGCCGCCGGCACCCAGAATCAGTATGCGCATGCCTGTCAAGCTGATGCCATGATTGGCGGCCAAGTCTGTTACCAGACCGATACCGTCGGTGTTATCGCCTAAAACAGAACCGTCTGCCTGAAGTGCGAGCGTGTTGACTGCCTTGCTCAGCTGGGCGCGTTCGGTTTTATGGCCGGCATAGCGCCAAGCGAGCTCTTTCAGAGGTACGGTGCAATTTAAGCCTTTGCCGCCCTCAGCGAAAAACATCGCAACGGCCGTTTGGAACTGTTCGGCAGGCACTTCCACTGCGGTGTATTCAAGCGCTTGCCCGGTCTGTTCGGCAAATAGCCGGTGAATGTGCGGCGATTTGCTGTGTTTGATCGGGCAACCAAAGACGGCGTAGCGATCGGTTAAGACCATGATTGCGCCTTTCTTTCCATCCATAATTCCCATGCAATAGTCACTGCAACTATCACAATGGCGATGCCTAATTCTACCCAGAGAAAATGCGGCGTATAGACCGAAACTACAGCGGCAACCCCGAGGAATAGCCCGACCAAGCTAAAGCGCCAGCCTACACGCAAACCGTCAAGTATGGTTGAAAGCGATAAAATCAGCAGGATAATGCGGCCTGCGTCTTGTTCGTCTATGCGCCCGGATTGGTGGATTAAAAATAGCCCACCAACGATCAGCAATGATGTCGCCCAGTGTAGCGATTGCTCTCGCAAAATGATCTTGAAGTCTTCGCTACGGTGCTTGGATTGCAGCCAACCGATAATCATCGCAGATAAACCAAACAGGAGCACCATAATAAGCCAGTAGCCATAACCGTCGGCGGGGGAGAAGTCCATAATGCCGATGCCGACTAAAGACAGGATCAGCAGTAAAACCAGAATGGCTTCCTCAATATGAAATCTTCTTTTTTCTGTAATTAGGATGTCTTCTGACATGAAACGAACTCCACTTCAGGTGTTAGATTAAAGGTTATTTAAAATATCCGTATCGTCTCGGCAATATCTGTTCTTGCCGTCGTAGAGCGCCTACTGTTGTTATTCCTGCAACCATTGGGCCACGGATTTGGCGTAATAGGTCAGGATGGCGTCGCTGCCGGCGCGCTTGAAGGCCAGCAAAGATTCCAGAACGACTTGTTTTTCATCCAGCCAGCCGTTCATGGAAGCGGCCTTCAGCATCGCGTATTCGCCGCTGACTTGGTAGGAAAACGTTGGCACGCCGTATTGGTCTTTTACCCGGCGGATAATGTCCAGATAAGGCATGCCGGGCTTGACCATGACCATATCCGCGCCTTCCTGCAAATCCAGCTGTATTTCGCGCATGGCTTCATCGGAATTGGCCGGGTCCATTTGGTAGCTGTATTTGTTGCCTTTGCCCAGCGTCCCGGCGGAACCTACTGCATCCCTGAACGGGCCGTAGAAGCTGGAGGCATATTTGGCAGAATACGCAAGGATCAACGTATTGATATGGTTTTCGCTTTCCAGCGCCTGTCTTATGGCGGCGATACGGCCATCCATCATGTCCGACGGGGCGACAATGTCAGCGCCGGCTTCGGCATGAGACAACGCCTGCCGGGTCAATACCGCAATGGTTTCGTCATTCATTACGTAGCCGTCCTGGTTGACTAGTCCATCCTGTCCGTGGGTCGTGAAGGGATCCAGTGCGACATCGGTAATAATGCCCAATTCGGGAACGGCTTTTTTTAAAGCTCTCACGCTACGCTGAATCAGGCCGTCAGGGTTATAGGCTTCGTTAGCCTGTTCCGATTTTTTATCGGCGGACGTCACAGGAAACAGCGCAATGGCCGGGATACCCAAGTTATAAAGCAGATGGGCCTCTTCAATCAGCAAGTCCAGCGAGAGCCGTTCTACCCCCGGCATAGATGAGATGGATTCCCGTTGATTTGAGCCTTCAGTGACAAACATCGGATAAATCAAATCATCAACAGATAAGCGATTTTCGCGCATTAAACGGCGGGAAAAGTCGTTATAACGCATTCTTCTCATGCGTGTTTGAGGGAAATTGATGCTATTATATGTCATCTTATCCTTAGCTCTAAGGGTTGGGGGAATATCAATTTTTCTTTTCTAAGTCAGGTAAATTTAAGACTTGGATATTATGCTGTTTATTGTATCAGGGAAATTACCACACTGATATTTGAACATAAAAGCACGCACTGGTTTAATTTTAGAGGGTTTTATGAAAGCTAAACAAGTTACAATATTCGGTATATTGGCAGTTTTACTGGGCTTAATGCCGGTTACTAAAGCAATTGCGGATGATTTGCTGCCTCCTCAGCAAGCGATACATACAGCTTCGGAAAAATTACAGCAAAGACTACAAGATAAGTCATTTACCAAGGATTTTTCCAAAATTACACAATTTGTTAACGAAGTTATTTATCCGCATACCGATTTCGATAGAATTTCAGAATTGGTTCTGGGTAAAATCTGGAAAACAGCAACTGTTGATGAACGCGAGCGTTTTAAACATGAATTCCAGACTTTGCTGGTGAGAACCTATTCACGGGCTTTTGTAGAGTTCAACGACTGGTCAGTGCGCTTCCTGCCTCTCGAAATGGGCAGTGATGACAAAAAAGTTGTCGTTAAAACAGAAGTGTTACAGCCGGGCATCCAACCTATCGGCGTTAATTACCGGATGCTGCTTACCGACGGCGAATGGAAAGCCTACGATATTATGATTGAAGGCGTGAGTCTGGTGACCAACTACCGCACAACCTTTTCCCAGGAAGTTCAAGCTAAAGGTTCATTAAACGCAGTGATTGAAGGACTGGTTAAACGTAATGCCGAAGCACTGGCCGCAAAACCGGCAGCTAATGGCTAATTCTTAAGCATCGAAAACACATTATTCCTGTAAGGGCAAATTTATTCGCTAGCGAGAATGAATTTGCCCTACAGCTCTATTCCCCGTTCTACACCGCACGATTTTATTTTTGATTAATCCAGTCGGAAAGCTCAAATTGGATAACAAACAGCAACAGGAATTGCAGACCCAAATGCATCATGCATTAAAAAAGCACAAAGTTATAGCGATCTTAAAATCAGTTTAAAATTACTGCTCTGAAAATGTGCTGATTCCCGAAGTTTTTATCCTGCATTAAAACCGCTGGCGGCAAGCTGGCTTTAGCCATGCAGCACAGGCTGGCTCACTGTTTTACTTTATTTTCCTCATTGCGCTGAAATGATTGACTATCAACCTTTATATGATGCACTAATTGATGCCAAGGCCGATGCCTGGGTAAAAATGCTGCCGCAGCAGCTTGAGCGAGGCTTTGATCCAGCCAGACATGGCCATTTAGCGCAATGGCAGGCATTGGTCGATAGTGTGCCGGAATTGTTCACCACACATCGGGTATTGGATGGCGATGCGGTGCAAATAGGCAGTCCTGATGACTTGGCCGCGACGGCTTCCGGCAGTCTTGCGACATTTACACCATCCCTGACGATCATCGACGCCGCAAAAAAGCAGTTTGAAAGCCAGTTAAAAACATTGTGCCCTTGGCGTAAAGGTCCCTACAACTTATTCGGCATCCCTATAGACACGGAATGGCGGTCGGACTGGAAGTGGAACCGGCTGAAAGACCATATCGCGCCGCTGCAACACCGGCTGGTTTTGGATGTGGGCTGCGGCAATGGCTATCATTGCTGGCGCATGCTAGGCGCCGGCGCCAAAATGGTGGTCGGCATCGACCCTATGATGCTCAACGTGATGCAGTTTCAGTTAGTTAGAAAACTGTATGGCGATGCGCCGGTCTATGTTTTGCCGATGGGCATAGAAGACATGCCTTACGGCCTCAAGACATTCGACACGGTATTTTCAATGGGCGTGCTGTATCATCGACGTTCGCCTATCGACCATTTGATGGAATTAAGGGATTGTCTGAAACCCGGCGGCGAGTTGGTATTGGAAACGCTGGTTATCGATGGTGGTTTGGGTCAGGTTTTAATGCCGGAAGACCGCTACGCTAAGATGCGCAATGTCTGGTTTTTACCCAGTTGTGACACGTTGATCAGCTGGTTAACGCGTTGCGGTTTTAAAAATATCCGCGTGGTTGATGTGACCGTAACCACTATTGAAGAGCAGCGAACCACTGAATGGATGGCTTTTAATTCGCTAAGGGATGCTTTGGATGCGGGTAATCCACAACTGACTTGCGAAGGCTTGCCGGCTCCGAAACGGGCTGTTGTTATTGCCAATACGGCGTAGACTAGGATAAAAATCAGGGTCGGAGTGCAGGCTTCGCCTGCCTTGCAAGCATCAAAAGTAGGCGATTGAGACGCAGCTTCCGCTCCTGTTTAAAGCTCGATCGATACGTCCTTCTGACGCAGCTAAAAGACCTCTAAAACTCCCGGTAAAAAAAACTCGCTGACCAGCATTTGCCGGTGCGCAATCGCGTAAACGGTTCTTCTGCCTGAGATCGGCCGGTCGATGTGGCCTTCAGCGATCGCTGGCTGCGTCCAGGTCGGCTGGTCGATCAAGGTGACATCCATCTCGATGCGTTCCAGTTTGGGATAGGAAAAAATCACTTCCCCGAGCGGACGGTTGCCGAGGTGGGCCAGATTGCTCTTGGCAACTTTGATGGTTTTTGACGGGATCACGGTTCTGGCTAAAATCAGCGGCTTGCCATTCGCGTGGAGCAACACTTCACGGATCAGGCTGTATTTGTTTTCGTGCAGCTTAAGCAGCCTGCGTTCGCTTAAAAACGGCGTATTCCATTGCTGGAATAGGATTTTAACGCCGACCGCATCGCCGTAATAGTCGCGCAGACGCTGGGTCAACGATCCCGGCTCATAAGTCCATGACTGGACATTGTCCGGCAGGGTATGACGGGTGCCTGAGCGGTTTTCCAGCCATAAGGGCTCCCGCTTGAATAAAAAGCTTTTGCTTGCCAACGTAAATTAAACCTCGGAATATTCTGTAGACGCGCCCAGCCAACGGTCGCATAAGGGTTCGATAGCTTGGGGCGAGTGACTAAAAAAGGCGTCGCCGATTTGTTGAATGGCCGCCAGCAGATCGGCGTCCCTGGCCAAATCGGCAATCTTAAAATGCATTTGTCCGGTCTGCCGGGTACCCATGACTTCGCCGGGGCCACGCAGCGCAAGATCTTTTTCGGCGATCACAAAGCCATCGTTACTGTCCCGCAAAACGCCCAGACGATGGCGGGCGGTATCGGATAACGGCGCTTGATACATCAGCAGGCAATAACTGTCGTCATTGCCGCGACCGACCCGTCCTCGCAATTGATGCAGTTGCGACAGGCCGAGGCGTTCCGGGTTTTCGATAATCATCAAACCGGCATTAGGCACGTCGACGCCGACTTCAATGACGGTTGTGGCGACCAGCAAATCAATTTGATGGTTTTTAAAGGCCTGCATGACAGCGTCTTTTTCGGCTGACTTCATGCGCCCGTGAATCAGTGCAACGCGCACGTTCGGCAAGGCCTGGGTCAGCATTTCTGCGGTTATTTCGGCCGCCTCGCACTGCAAAACTTCCGATTCTTCAATCAGCGTACAGACCCAATAAACCTGCCGTCTTTTGCCGACCCAGCTGTTGATTCGGTCGATCACATCAGCACGCCGGTCGGCGGGAATCACGCTGGTAACGATCGGTTTTCTGCCCGGCGGCAGCTCGTCGATAATGGATATATCCAGATCGGAATATTGCAGCATCGCCAAAGTGCGGGGAATCGGCGTTGCGGTCATTACTAACTGATGCGGCCTGAGGTCGTTTTGCTGGCCTTTTTCCCTGAGCGCCAGCCGCTGGTGTACGCCGAAGCGATGCTGCTCATCGATAATAATCAGGCCGAGACGATGAAAGTTTACGCTGTCCTGGAACAAAGCATGTGTGCCAATGATAATGCCCGTCTTACCGTCCTCCAGCGCTTGTAAGACGGCTTTTCTGGCATTGCCTTTGAGTTGGCCGGTTAAATAGGCTACCTGGGTTTCAAAGCCTTTAAACCACACGCTGAAATTACGGAAGTGTTGTTCGGCCAGCAACTCGGTCGGAGCCATCACCGCAACCTGATAGCCGGCCGTTAGTGCCAATAATGCCGCGTAAGCGGAGACGATGGTTTTACCGGAGCCGACATCGCCCTGCACCAGGCGCATCATCGGGTGGTATTTAGCGCAATCGGCTTCAATTTCGGCAATGACCCGCTGTTGTGCGCCGGTCAGTTTAAACGGCAGCGAGCGGATGAAATGGTCTGTGGCGGTTTTCCCTGCCGCACCGACAGAGAAAGAGGGCGCTTGCCAGGCTTTGGTTTTATTCCGGTTGGTTCTCAGGATTAAATAATGTGCCAGCAGTTCTTCAAAGGCCAGCCGTTTTAGTGCGGGTACGCTGCCGTTTTGCAAAGCTTCAATCGATACCGATTCATCCGGCGCATGAAGCGTTTGGATGGCATCGGCCAGACTAGGATAACGGTATTGGCTTAAGATCGATTCCGGTATCCAGTCAGTCAACAGTTCCGGTTCGTGCTGGCACAGCGCTAGAGCCTGTTTGACCGCTTTGCGTATGACGTTCTGGCTGAGCCCTTCGGTCAGTGGATAGACGGGAGTCAAGCGTGATTCAGTGACACATTCGCCAAGATGGGCGATGACTTTGTATTCGGGATGAACCATTTCCAGTCCGGCAAAGGCATTGCGAACTTCGGCAAAGCAGCTGATAGCCGTGCCGGGCTTCAGTGCATTATGTTGGCTGGCGGAAAAGTGGAAGAATCTCAGGTTGATAAAACCGGTGCCGTCGCTGATTCGACAGATCAGGCTTTTCCGGCCTCTAGGTAAAACATCGACAAATTCGACTTTACCTGTGATCAACACCGTCATGCCCGGCCTTAACGAACCGATCGGGTAAACACGGGTGCGGTCTTCATAACGCAGAGGCAAATGGAAAATCAAATCCTGAAGTGTGCAAAGGCCGAGTTTTTGCAACCGGTTTGCGGTTTGAGCGCCTATTCCAGTCAATATGGAGACTGGTTGATTCAGGGTATTCAGGATTTTCATGCGGCTATATTAATAAAACTGAACTTCTTCATAGAGATATTATAGGCACAAGGCGAAAGGCAAAGGGCAAAGGGCAAAGGGCAAAGGGCAAAGGGCAAAGGGCAAAGGGCAAAGGGCAAAGGGCAAAGGGCAAAGGGCAAAGGGCAAAGGGCAAAGGGCATAAGATGGCTTGTTCGCCTTGTGCCCTTTGCCTTTTTTCATCCGTTTAAATCCGTAAATGCAGTGTCATTCAACAAGCCGGATATTCCTGAGGCTTTAATACCATGATGGCATCTATTTCCACCTCGGCGGCTTTAGGCAGGGCAGCAACGCCGATTGCGGCGCGGGCAGGGTAAGGCGCTTGGAAGTAACGCCCCATGATTTCGTTGACTAGCGGGAAGTGCGCCAGATCGGTCAAATAAACATTCAACTTGACGATATCCGAAAAATCGCCGCCCGCCGCTTCTGCAACCGCGAGTAAGTTATCGAACACCTGCATAATCTGCGCGCTTATATCGCCTTCAATAATGGTCATCGTCTCAGGCACTAAAGGGATTTGCCCTGAAAGATAAACCGTGCGGCCAGCCCGGACCGCTTGCGAATAGGTGCCGATTGCTTGCGGCGCTTTATCGGTTTGAATGATTTCTTTGCTCATTTTGGGTCCTTTATGCTTTAACTCGAGTAATTTTTAACACGATCGATAACTCTTTCAAGCGACGCATAATTTTGGCTAAGTGCACCCGGTCTTTGACAGTCAAGGTGATTAAATCGACGCTAATGCGGTCATCCTGGTCGACGACGGTGACATTTTCAATATTGGAATTCTGTTCGGAAATAGTCGAGGCGACGGTTGCCAGCGAGCCGCGTTGGTTGAGTATTTCTATGCGGATTTCAACCGGGAAATCACCGGCGGCATCCTGGCTCCATTCGACGTCCAGCCAATTGGTTTGTTTTTTTCTGATAGCGCTGTTACGGCATTCATGGTGATGCACGACGATGCCTTTGCCGGGATTGAAATAGCCGATAATCGAATCGCCCGGAATCGGCCGGCAACATTTCGCCAAGGTGATGATCATGCCTTCCGTGCCTTTTATGATCAGCGGTTTTCTTTGGGCTTGATCGCCGTCATCGAGTTTAATGGTGGCGTTAATATCATCCTGAGCAATCCGTTTTGCGACTAAAAACGGCATCTTATTGCCCAGTCCTATGTCTTCAAGCAATTCGTCCAGCGACTGTTTGGACATGACTTGCAGCAAGGCTTGTATTTTGTCTTTGCTGATGTTTTCCAGATGCAAGTGCATGGCCTGCAATTCTTTTTCCAGCAGGCGGCGACCCAGATTAATCGCTTCCTGCTGTTTGAAATGCTTCAGGTAGTTGCGGATGCCGGAGCGGGCTTTGGCAGTGACGACATAATTGAGCCAAAGCGGATTGGGCCTGGCCCATGATGCGGTAATAACTTCGACGGTGACGCCGTTTTCCAGTTTGGTTTGCAGCGGCACCAACTGTTTGTCGATTCGGGCGGAGACGCAGGCATTACCCACGTCGGTATGTACGGCATAGGCAAAATCGATAATAGTCGCGCCGCGAGGCAGTTTAATAATCGCGCCCTGCGGAGTGAATACGAAGACTTCCTGCGGAAATAGGTCCACTTTCAGGTTGTCGATAAATTCCAGCGAATCGCCCGCGGATTTCTGGATTTCCAGTAAATCTCTCAGCCATTCATTGGCGCGGTCCTGGAATTTCTCGATTTTATCGTCATCGGATTTATACAGCCAGTGTGCGGCGATGCCCGATTCCGACATACGGTGCATTTCGTGCGTCCTGATTTGGACCTCAATGGGTACGCCGTAAGGCCCCATTAATATCGAATGCAGGGATTGATAGCCATTGGCCTTGGGCAGGGCGATATAATCTTTGAAGCGGCCGGGAATCGGTTTATACAGGTTATGCATAACCCCTAAAACCCGGTAACAGGTATCGACATCATCGCAGAAAATCCTGAACGCATAGACATCGAAAACGTCGGCCAGGGAAATCTTTTTGTTGAGCATTTTTTTATAAATGCTGTAGAGGTTTTTCTCCCGTCCGGCAACATCGCAGTTCAGGCAGGCTTGTTCCAGGCGGTTTTTTATCGTGCTCTCTATGATGTCGACAATTTTGCGACGGTTACCCCGCGCTTTTTTTACGGCATTGTTTAAAACCGCGTGCCGCATCGGATACATCGCCTCAAAGCTCAGTGCTTCAAGTTTTTGCCGAATACTATTCATGCCCAGACGGTTGGCAATCGGAGCGTAAATATCCAGGGTTTCACGGGCGATACGGCGCTTTTTCGCGGCCGGCATGACGCCGAGCGTCTGCATGTTGTGCAGCCTGTCCGCAAGTTTGACGATAATGACGCGTAAATCTTTGGCCATGGCCAGAAACATCTTGCGGACATTTTCCGCTTGCGTTTCCGCCTGTGATTTACTGTCGATTTTGCTTAATTTGGTGACCCCGTCAACCAGTTCAGCGACTTCAGCGCCGAACTGCGCAGCCAGTTCTTTTTTACTGAGCGGGGTATCTTCAATGACATCATGCAGTATGGCGGCCATGATGCCGTGGACGTCCATGCGCATTTCAGCAAGACTGATCGCGACAGAGACAGGGTGGCAAATATAGGCTTCGCCGCTTTTACGAAATTGACCTTCATGCGCTTTCGCGCCGACTTCATAAGCGCGGACGCATTGGTCAATTTGGGCCGGATCCAGATAGCCGGACAAGGTCGTGCATAAACGCCGGATCAGTTTGTCTTGAGGGCGTTCCAGCTCGATCGTGTCCGCTATTTCCAGCATAGGCTTTACAGATTAGAACATCGTGTTATGTTGTTGATGCTCATGCGCTTCACCGACACGATGCAAGGTTGCGATATTTTCAGCCGTAACATGACCTGCTGCAATTTCGCGCAACGCAACCACAGTATCCTTATCTTTACCGCGAGGTACAAATTCAGTCGCCCCGTGGTTCAGTTGGCGCGCTCTGGTGCTGGCTAATAAAACCAGTTTGAAGCGGTTTTCAACAGTTTCTAAACAATCTTCGATAGTGATTCTGGCCATTTTTAATCCTGATGCGTTGTAGTTAAGGCAAAAGGCGAAAGGCAAAAGGTGAAAGGCTTTTCTCGCCCTTTGCCTTTCGCCTTTCGCCTAACTTGTTAGCGTGATTTTAACACAGAAACGGCAGGAAGTTCCTTGCCTTCAAGAAATTCCAGGAAGGCGCCGCCGCCGGTCGAAGTATAAGAGACATCATCGTTAATGCCGTATTTATCGATAGCCGCTAAGGTATCGCCGCCGCCTGCAATCGAGAAAGCTTTGCTTTCGGCAATTGCTGTCGCCAGCGCTTTGGTGCCGCCGCCGAACTGATCGAATTCGAATACGCCGACCGGTCCGTTCCAGACGATGGTGCCGGCGGTTTTCAGAATTTCGGCATATTGTTTGGCAGTCTCGGGCCCTATATCCATAATCATGTCATCAGCTTCGACATCGGCCACTTTTTTAACGGTAGCGACGGCGGTTTCTGAAAATTCTTTCGCGCAAACGACATCAACCGGGACAGGGATATCAGAGCCGTTGCTTTTGGCCGCTGCCATCAGCCGTTTGGCTTCGTCAATCAGATCGGGTTCATAAAGTGATTTGCCGACCGGGTAACCCGCCGCAGCAATAAAGGTGTTGGCGATGCCGCCGCCGACGATTAATTGATCAACTTTTGCCGACAGAGAATCCAACACCGTCAATTTGGTCGAGACTTTAGAGCCGCCGACAATCGCAACCAATGGTTTGGTTGGGGTTTCCAAAGCTTTGCCCAATGCGTCCAGTTCGCTGGCTAACAACGGTCCTGCACAGGCAATCGGTGCAAATTTAGCGACGCTGTGGGTTGAGGCTTGCGCTCTGTGTGCGGTGCCGAAAGCATCCATTACAAAGATGTCGCAAAGAGCGGCCATTTTTTTGCCCAGTTCATCGTTGTTTTTGCCTTCACCGGCATTGAAGCGCACGTTTTCGCACAGTACGACTTCGCCTGGTTGAATGGTAATGCCGTCGATCCAGTCTCTTTCCAGTCTGACTGGTTTGCCGAGCAATTCCGATAAGCGTTCGGCGACTGGTTTCAGCGACGCTTCTTCATCGTACTGGCCTTCAGCCGGGCGGCCCAGATGCGACATCAACATGACTGCCGCGCCCGCAGCCAGGGCTTTTTCAATAGTCGGTACGCTGGCCTGGATACGAATGTCGCTGGTCACTTTGCCGTTTTTTACCGGTACGTTCAAATCCTGACGGATTAATACCCGCTTGCCTGACAAATCCAGATCTACCATTCTCTTAATTGACATATTTCGCTCTCATTGTGTTGGTTAAAAAGTTGGGTTTGGTTAATCTTGTTTCCACTTAATCGAACAGCCGATACTGTTGATTTGCTCTTTGGGGCCGTGGCCGGTTTCGGCGACCAGTTTCATGGCTTCAAATAATTCCCGCTTGGTGCCTTCCGGTGCGGTTTCTTTGCGGCTGGCGTCCAGCCGTCCCCGGTATTGCAGTTCGTAGTCGGCATTATAGCCAAAAAAGTCCGGCGTACAGACAGCGCCGTAAGCTTTGGCAACTTGCTGCGTTTCATCAAGCAAATAAGGGAAGCTGAAACCTAGCTGCTCGGAAAGTTTTTTCATGTTGTCGAATGAATCGGCGGGATATTCGACCGTGTCATTGGGCATGATGGCGACCGATTCAATCCCCAGCGCCTTAAGTTCCCTGGCATCCCTGACTATCCGGTCCTGTACGGCTTTGACATACGGGCAATGATTGCAGATAAACATGACCAGCAGGCCTTTGGGTCCCATACACTGTTGCAGGGACCACATACGCCCGTCAACGCCGGGCAATTCAAAATCGATCGCTTTCTTGCCGAAATCACAGATTGGCGTTTCTAGTGCTACCATTTTTACACCTGCCTATTTTGTATGGAAAACAGTGATTATTCACCACGAAGACACGAAGAACACGAAGTTTTTATTTTGGCGAGTAATGTTTTCGGCTCAGAGTCTTTCATCTCAATCAATACCACGACCACATGAATAGAGGGGAATGAGCTGAAGATAAGTACTGGCATATAAATTTTCAGCTTTTTGTTCAAAGCTGGAGTGCAGTCTTCGCCTCGGCAATTGCTCCTGCATTGCTCTACTCCCTGCATCCTTGCAGTCGTAAAGCGCTTACTTTGGGTGCCTGCTTTGCAAGCAGAGCTTGCACTCCAAAATACCGAAGAACTTTTGCTCGGTTACTTATGTTTTCTTCGTGTCCTTCGTGTCTTCGTGGTGAGTAATTATTCTGTTTAGTACGGTCTTTATTGAAACAGCACCGCCGCGCTGATGACCACCGCACTAAGCAGCATAGCCCAGACCGTTCTGCGATGATTGTTATCCATCTGTTGGCGCAGCAGCACTAATTCCCGGTTTTGCGCTTCGGTATGCTGCTTGGCATGAGCGGCATTGTCCAGCGCTTTATAAATCAAGGACGGGATTTCCGGGAATTGCTCGGCAAAGTCGGGAAACTGTTTGATGAGCTTATCGATTTTGGCTTTAGGGCCCATGCGCTCATGAAACCATTTCTCAAGAAAAGGCTTCGCGGTTTGCCACAAGTCCAGGTCAGGATAAAGCTGGCGTCCCAAGCCTTCGATATTGAGCAGGGTTTTTTGCAGCAAGACCAGCTGCGGTTGAACATGCATGTCAAAACGCCGCGCCGTCTGGAATAAGCGCAGCAATAACTGGCCGAAGGAAATGTCTTTGAGCGGCTTTTCAAAAATCGGCTCGCACACGCTGCGTATCGCGGATTCAAACTCTTCTATCCGGGTCGATTCGGCAACCCAGCCCGATTCGACGTGCATTTCGGCCACTTTGCGATAGTCGCGGTTGAAAAAAGCCAGAAAGTTTTCCGCCAGATAATGCTGGTCTGACAATGATAAAGTGCCGACGATGCCGAAATCAACAGCGATATATTTAGCCGGCAGGTCAACGAAGATATTGCCGGGATGCATATCGGCATGAAAGAAATTGTCCCTGAATACTTGGGTAAAAAAGATTTCCACGCCGCGTTCGGCGAGTAATTTAAAATCGGCGCCGCCTTCTTTAAGCTGAGCGATGTTGCCTACCGGTATGCCTTGAATTCTTTCCATGACCAAGACTTTCCGGCGCGTGAGCGGCCAATGAATTTCCGGTATATAAATAACGTCGGAGCCTTCGAAGTTACGGCGCAATTTGGCGGCATTGCCCGCTTCCCTGACCAGGTCGAGTTCATCCAGCGTGGTTTTTTCAAATTCGGCAACGACATCGACAGGCCGTAATCTTCTTGCGTCAGCCCAGAAACGTTCGGCGAAACGGGCCAGTTCATAAAGCAGGCCTATATCCGAGCGGATGCGGTTTTCAATGTCGGGGCGCAGGACTTTGACCACAACGCTTTCGCCGCTGTGCAAAACGGCGGTATGAACCTGGGCGACTGACGCCGAGGCCAGCGGTTCGGCATCAAACGTGGAAAACGCTTCGCTGATCGGCATGCCGAGTTCTTTTTCGATAATACTGCGTGCAAGCTCGTTGGCAAAAGGCGGGACCCGGTCCTGTAGTTTGGTCAGTTCATCGGCGATGTCATCGGGCAATAAGTCTCTGCGGGTGGACAAGGCTTGGCCGAATTTGACATAAATAGGCCCAAGGTCTTCCAACGCGCGCCGGATTCTGACGCCGCGAGATTCCGTCGAGTTTCTAAGCCAGAAGTTCGGGGAGAAAACCGCTAGATAGCGTACAGGTCGGAATAAATGGGTTTTTAATACGAGTTCATCCAGGCCGTGAAAGACCAGGACCCAGTTGATATGGATCAGGCGCAGTAATAATTTAGGTCGGATCACGAGTTACCTTTGTTTGTAGGACGGACGCTGTTTTTGGCGTCTAACAACTAGATTCACCACGAAGGCACGAAGTTCACGAAGAAAATAAGGTAAAACTTCGTGTTCTTCGTGGTGAATAATTAAGATTTATTTTGCAACTTACTTTCCAGGCGTTCAATCCGGCTTTGCAAGCGGTCAAAATCGGTGCGCAATTCATCAACCTGGGCGTAATGAATATCCACTTCGGGTGCGGACGGCAAGTCGCGGGTTTCCTCCTGCAAAAATTCCTTGGCGTTCAACCTGAAAGTTTCAAGCGATTCGCTGCTCCAGCGCTGACCGGCACGAAATAAATTGGCCACCTTATGCGCGATGATATCGCCGGTGAACTGCGACAGTTTTTCTTCCAGATCAATGTCCAATTTGGCGAACAGTTCCTGAAACTTGTGGCCGGTCTGCATATCGCCTTCAATCGTTACCTCGCCTGAGAACACGGAGCGCATCGGTGTTGAGCTGAGTCCCATTAAGCCCAGCGCCCACAGCGAGCCGGTCAGGCGGGTGTCGGGTTGGTCCGGGAACTGATCCAGACACTGAATGGAATCGGTTGTCGGGCACAGGTAAATGGTGTCATCAAACGGCTGAACAGTGACGGCAATGACTTTGCCGGCCAGCGGCGCTAGAAAATAGCCGCTGTCCTGATCCAGAGCAAGGTATTGATTCAGCGAGGCTTCCAGTGCGCCAAGCAGGAAGGGTTTGAGGGTCATGCTAGATTTTATAACCTCTATGAACGGCGACGATGCCTTGCGTCATGTTGAAGTATTCGCAACGCTCGAGGCCTGCGTCTTCCATCATTTTTTTCAGTTCATCCTGTTTGGGGTGCATACGGATCGATTCGGCAAGATAGCGGTAACTGTCTTCATCTTTCGCAACCACTTTGCCGATCTTGGGCAGCAGCTTGAATGAATAAAAATCGTAGACTTTTTCGGTAATTTTATCGACAGGATGCGAAAATTCCAGCACGATAACGCGGCCGCCGGGTTTGAGCACGCGGTACATGGAGCGCAATGCGGCATCTTTGTCGGTGACGTTGCGTAGGCCGAAGGCGATGCAGACGCAATCGAAAGTATTGTCTTCAAACGGCAGGCATTCGGCATTGACTTGGGCATAACGGATATTGCCGACCAGGCCTCTGTCGATCAGCCGGTCGCGACCGGTGCGCAGCATTTCGGAATTAATGTCGGCCAGGACTATTTGGCCTTCCGGGCCTACGCGTTTTTCGAACAATGTGGTCAGGTCGCCGGTGCCGCCGGCCAAGTCAAGCACTTGGTCGCCTTTGCGCACATTGCTAAGCTGCACGGCAATGCGTTTCCAGATGCGGTGAATGCCTAATGACATCAGGTCGTTCATGATGTCATATTGTCCGGCAACGGAATCAAATACGCCGCGAACCAGCTTGACCTTCTCTTCTGTCGCTACTTGTTTAAATCCAAAATGGGTGGTGTTGGTCATCGTTGTACCTGTTCGATTAATCGCATGTTGTTTCCACGAAGCTCATGGAAACGATGAAGTTAGTTTTGTCGCGGTTGTTTGCGTTTATAGCCGGCAGCATCCAGTTTATGAAGATAATTGGCCCATAAAGTCTGATATTCAGCGCCCAGTTTATATAACAAGTCCCATGTATAAATACCGCTGTCGTGGCCGTCGCTAAATACCAGGGCTATCGCATAATTGCCTACCGGCCTGATCTCTTTAATAGTGACATCTTCCTTTTCGACCTGAAGGACTTCCTGTCCGGGCCCGTGGCCTAATGCTTCCGCCGACGGCGTATAGACGCGCAGATATTCGCTCGGCAATTGAAATACGCTACCATCATCGAAACTGATTTCAACAATATTGGAAACCTGATGCAGTTTAATCTCAGTAGGATGAGTGTTGGCGGGTTTTGCGGTTAGGCGCATGAGGGCTTATCTAAGTCTGGTGTTATGGAAAAATCGATAAATTTCTTTTCTATGCAAGAACCGAACAAGCACAATGGTATTTTCTTCTAAAATAAAACCTAACCGATAAGCCCCAACTTGAATGCGATAAAAATTTTGATAACCTTTTAGCTTTTTTAACGCCTGTTAAATTCGAGAGATTAGAAGCTTGCTCCATTGTGTAAATAATAGAAGCAATTTTTTCCCTCAACTCTTTAGGCACTATTTTCAAGTCTTTGACAAAGCTAGCCTTTATCTCAATCCGCATATAAAACTTTATCGAGCTCTTCTCTTGAGACCGATTCACTTAGAAGCCCTTCTTCCATAGACTTAGCCAATGCGAAGTCTTCATCGTTTTCCATATCGTCAATTGAGATAGTAATGTCTTTATCTTTAAACATGATTTTGACCGATTCCAAAAAATCGGCATCAAGCTCATTGGTATTTAACTTGTAATTAATATGCATAGCGAGCTCCTTTTGTAGCAGACGTATAGCGTATCCTACAGAATATAACGGCTCAAATCCTCATCTTCAACAAACTCGGTTAAATGGTCGTCAACGTAAGCGGCATCGATAACGACGCTTTTGCCCATAAGATCGGGAGCATTAAAGGAAATGTCCTCGAGCAACCGCTCCAAAATGGTGTGCAGCCTTCTCGCGCCGATGTTTTCGGTGGTTTCATTCACCTGCCAACCGAGTTCCGCAATGCGCTTGATGCCGTCTGTGGAAAACGACAGCGATAAGCCTTCGGTGCTCAATAACGCAGTATATTGTTCAGTTAACGAGGCATCCGGTTCGGTTAGGATGCGCACAAAATCATCGGCTGAAAGCGCATCCAGTTCAACACGGATTGGAAAGCGGCCTTGCAGCTCAGGAATTAAGTCCGACGGTTTGGTTAAATGAAACGCGCCCGAGGCGATAAACAAAATATGGTCGGTTTTGATCGATCCGTATTTGGTGCTGACCGTTGTGCCTTCAACCAGCGGCAACAAATCCCGCTGAACGCCTTCGCGGGAGACTTCACCGCCACCGCTGCCCAGTTCGGAACGTTTGCAGATTTTATCGATTTCGTCCAGAAAAACGATACCGTTTTGCTCTACCGATTCGACCGCGCGCGACCGGATGTCATCTTCATTAACCAGTTTGGAGGCTTCTTCGTCCTGTAAAACTTTCAGGGCTTTGTTGATTTTCATTTTGCGGGAGCGGGTTTTGCCCGAACCCAGGTTTTGAAACATGCCTTGCAACTGGCTGGTCATTTCTTCCATGCCGGGAGGCGCCATGATCTCAACGCCCACTGGCGCCAGATGCACGTCAATTTCAATTTCCTTGTCATTCAGGTCGCCCTCGCGTAATTTCTTGCGCATTTTTTGGCGGGTCGATTCTTCGGTATCGGACAGCATGCCGCCGTTTGCCCTGGGCAGCAGAATATCCAGAATCCGTTCTTCGGCGGCATCGAAAGCCTTGCTTTCAACCTTCTCCATTTCTATCGTGCGAGTCAATTTGACGGCGGTATCGACCAAATCGCGGACAATGGAATCGACGTCGCGGCCGACGTAGCCGACTTCGGTAAACTTGGTGGCTTCAATTTTGATAAAAGGCGCATTGGCCAGACGCGCAAGGCGACGGGCAATTTCAGTCTTACCGACGCCGGTAGGGCCGATCATTAAAATATTTTTAGGAGTGATTTCTTCGCGCAGGGCAGTATCGACTTGTTGACGGCGCCAGCGGTTGCGCAGCGCGATGGCAACAGCACGTTTGGCATTGGCTTGGCCGACAATATGCTTGTCCAGCTCGCTTACGATTTCTTTAGGAGTCATTTGAGTCATTTGTTTACTCGTTAGGTTCGGCGTCGAGTTCTTCAATACGCAAATTGTGGTTGGTATAAATACAGATATCCGCAGCGATATTTAAAGAACGTTCAACAATTTCACGGGCGCTAAGGTCGGTGTTTTCGAGCAATGCGCGTGCGGCAGCCTGGGCAAAAGAGCCGCCGGAACCAATTGCCATCAAGTCATATTCGGGTTCGATCACATCGCCGGTACCGGAAATAATCAGTGACGTTTTGGCATCGGCAATGGTCAGCAACGCTTCCAGTTTGCGCAAAGCGCGGTCGGTACGCCAGTCTTTGGCCATTTCCACTGCTGCGCGCGTTAAATGGCCGCGGTGCTTTTCCAGTTTGCCTTCAAAATGCTCAAATAAAGTGAACGCGTCTGCCGTTGCTCCGGCAAAACCGGCGATGACTTTGTCGTGATATAGACGGCGTACCTTGCGGGCATTGCCTTTCATAACTGTATTGCCCAGTGTGACCTGGCCGTCGCCGCCGATTACAACTTTGTCGCCCCGGCGAACGGAAAGTATCGTTGTTCCTCTAAAACTCACTTTAATACCCTGAAATTATCAAATACATGAAACTAATTTTACATGGGTCTGAATTTAAATGTTCGAAAAAATGAGGCAAGGCCATATTACAGAAAGGAATAGGGTTTAGCCGTGATTCAGGAAATTATGCTACGCTCGGCAAAATAGTCAAAAAAGAGGCATTCTAATGGACGCATTCGACCAAATATCAACAACCTTGGCATTATCGATGGGGCTGGCGTGGGCTAGCGGAATCAACCTGTACGCGACGCTGTTTACCTTGGGTTATCTTGCCAATACCGGCAATATCGATTTGCCGCCGGATTTGCAAATAGTCGCTAACCCGCTGGTCATGGGGGCGGCGGGTCTCATGTATTGTATCGAATTTTTTGCCGATAAAACGCCGGGCGTCGATACCGGCTGGGATGCGATACACACTTTTGTCCGTATTCCGGCCGGCGCTATGCTCGCGGCCGGCGCGGTAGGCGACTTGAATCCCGCCGTTGAATTGACAGCGGCCATCTTGGGCGGCAGTTTGGCGGCAAGTTCGCATGCGACCAAAGCCGGAAGCCGAGTATTGATTAATACTTCGCCGGAACCGTTTAGCAACTGGATTGCATCGGTTAGTGAGGATGTCATCGTAATAACCGGCGTCTGGGCGAGCATTAATCATCCAATACTTTTTTTAATAGCACTGGCAGGTTTTATCCTGCTGATGATCTGGTTGCTGCCGCGGATATGGGCCGGTGTGAAAAAAGTCTTTGGCTTTATTATCAATCTGTTCAGAAAAGAAAATCCCTCAGCCGGACAAGATATGTTCCAATAAAAACACATTATTTATTGACTGACGGCGCATAATCGAGTCTAATGGCGCTCTTTTGTAGTTCCGCCCAGGTAGCTCAGTCGGTAGAGCAGAGGACTGAAAATCCTCGTGTCGACGGTTCGATTCCGCCCCTGGGCACCACTATAAAAAATCAGTAAAATATCAAAATGCCCAGGTAGCTCAGTCGGTAGAGCAGAGGACTGAAAATCCTCGTGTCGACGGTTCGATTCCGCCCCTGGGCACCATGAATACCAAAGGCTCCGATCTGATCGGGGCCTTTTTTATTTCCGCCTTCCGGATCTCGGCTAAGAATCTGCGCTTTTCATCTTTTACAGGCAGGCAATCTGAAATTCGAGTCTGGCTATAGACCTTGCTCTATACTCAAAGCCGACGACTCAATATCAACCCAAACGGTGCAGCCTCGTGAACCAGACCCGCTATGCCTTTGAAGCCGACCGCTTCGTTATCGATCAATACAATGACCTCATTCCGTTCGCCAGCTTCCTGCCTGGTATGGCCGGCGTATCGGGTCGGCCCGCATGGGCGTTTTATGTCAACCGGGGCCAGGCTATTGCCAGTTTCGGCGTGCGTAACAAAGATGGGGCGTTTTTGGAGTTTTTCCCGGCCGACAAAGCTTATCAATTGACGCCGTCGCGGGGATTTCGGACTTTTTTAAAGATTGCCGAAAATGGGCAAACTCACGAACCGTTCCAGCGCGGCGCAGGGCCGGAAGTCAAACAACGACTGTATATTGCCACCGAAGAAATCGGCGTCGAGGAAATCAACCCGCAACTGGGATTGAATATCCGAGCCGATATGTTCACGCTGCCGGAAGCACCGGTCGCCGGCTTGGTGCGGCGCGTCGAAATCGCCAATACGTCAGCGCAGGCCAAAAAAATCGACATCGTCGACGGCCTGCCGCAAGTGCTGCCTTATGGCATGAACCAATGGATTCTGAAATTCATGAGCCGCACTTCGGAAGCGTTCATGCGCGTCGAAGGCGTGCGGCAAAACCTGCCGTTTTACCGCTTGAAAGTCTGGCCGACCGACACGCCGCAAGTCGAGCCGATAGTTGCCTGCAATTTCTTTGCCGGTTTTTTAAATGGCAAACGCACCGACGTCATCGTCGATGCGGAGCGGGTATTCGGCTTGGCCGGCGATTTCTCCCGGCCGGAGCGGTTTTTTGAGCAAAACCTGGATTTTGCCGACCAAGTCGCCGGCAACCAGACGCCGTCAGCATTCCAGGCGCTGACACTGGAACTTCTGCCCGGACAAAGCCAAGTCTTTTACGGCTTTTACGGCCATGCTGAATCGCAAGCGGTTATGGAACGCTTCGTCGCCGAGGCCGATAGCAACGGCTATTTCGAAGCCAAGCGCGAAAGCAACCGCCGCCTGATCGACGACATTGCGCAAAAAGCGTTTACCGCGACGGCTAAGCCGCTGTTCGACACCCATGCCCAACAGTGCTATTTAGATAACGGCTTGCGCGGCGGTTTTCCGAGCCAAGTACCGGGCGGCGCGCCGTTGTATTTGTTCGGTCGCAAGCATGGCGATCTGGAACGCGATTACAACGACTTTCTATTGCAGGACACGCCGTATTCCGAGGGCAACGGCGATTTCCGCGACGTGCTGCAAAACCGGCGTATGGATGTGTTCTTCAATCCGGCGCTGGACGCAAAGAACATCCGCTATTTCTTCAACCTGATCCAGCCGGACGGCTACAATCCCTGTTCGTTGCGCAACTCGCGTTTTTACGTCGAGTCGGCCGATGCGTTCGCGCAGTATTTCGGCCAGTTTCCTGAACTGGAATCACTGCTGGCGCGCGAATTCAAATACGCCGAATTATGGCAGGCGCTGCAAACCGCCGAAGATCCGGAGCCGGTTATCGCGGAAATCCTGTCGCAGGCGCAGGAAGTCGAAGACGCCGAATTCGACCGCGGCTATTGGTCCGACCATTGGACGTATCTGGTCGATTTGCTAGTCAGCTACCAAGCGATTTACCCGGACCGGCTGCCCGGCTTATTCCTGGATAAAACTTATACTTTCTTCGATCCGACCCACTTTGTCGTGCCGCGCGCGCAAAAATACGTCGTCACGGCTAACGGCGTGCGCCAATACGGCGCAGTGCAGGCTCGTCCCGATAAAATCGACTTGATCGACTCGCGCGCCCATCGCTGTTACCAAGTCCGCTCGCAACACGGCCACGGCGACATCGTTTACACAACGCTCTTGAGCAAAATCCTGACACTGGTCGCCAACAAACTGGCGACGCTGGACCCGTTCGGCGTCGGCATCGAAATGGAAGCCGACCGCCCGGGCTGGTGCGACGCGCTGAACGGCCTGCCTGGCATTTTCGGCTCGTCGGTCAACGAAACCATCGAACTCAAGCGGCTGGCCGATTTTACGCGGGTGGCACTGGCCGACGTTTACGGCGAATGCTTGCTGCCGGTTGAATTGGCCGAGTTCATCGCCGAGCTGGGCGCACTGTTGCGCCATGACCTGACGCCGGAACTGTTCTGGCAGCACAGTGGCGCGGCCAAAGAAGCTTATCGCGATAAAGTCTTCATGGGCTTCAACGGCGCCGAACAAGCGTTGCCGATTGCGGCCGTGCAAAATTTCCTGACGGCCGTTTCCGGCCATTTGGACGCCGCGATAGCCAGAGCCAAAGGCCCGCACGGCATCGTCACTTATTTTTCCTACGAGGCCGAGCAGTACCGGGAAACCGAAAACGGCAAAGCCGACGTGACCCTCTTCAAGCAAAAACCGCTGCCGCTGTTTTTGGAAGGCTTTGTCCACGCGCTGCGCATCGCAGAGCCCAACGAAGCCCGGCGGCTGTACGAAGCCGCACGCACATCCGAATTGTTCGACAAAAAACTCGGCATGTACCGCCTGAACGCGCCGCTGGGCGACGATGCGCTGGAGCTGGGCCGGATCGGCGTGTTCAACTACGGCTGGCTGGAGAACGGATCGATTTTTCTGCATATGCATTACAAATTCGTACTGGAAATGGTCCGGGCCAGATTAGTCGAAGAGTTTTATGACCAGATCGAACGGCTGCTGGTGGCATTCCACGACCCGCACGAATACGGGCGCAACCCGGTCGAAAATTCCAGCTTTCTGGTCAGTAGCGGCTTCGACGTCGATCCCCGGCAGCATGGCCGCGGCTGCGTGGCCCGCCTGTCCGGCTCGACCGTCGAATTTTTGCACCTTTGGACGCATCTGTTCCTGGGACCAGCGCCTTTTGTCGTCGAGCAAGGCCAGCTGCGCTTCAAGCCTGAGCCGGTGTTGGCTAAATCGTTGTTCTCGACGGCAGAACGTACTGTTAATCAGTTCGATACGGAAGAAACCTTGCCGGCGCACAGCGCGGCCTGCGCGTTATTGGGGGCGACTTTGTTGGTTTATATCAATCCCGAACGTGGGGATACGTTCGGACCGGCTGCGGTGAAGCCGTGCCGTTATCGGCTGTATGGTCGTGACGGCAACGAGCAAATTGTCGAAGGTCCGTATTTGGAAGGGGAAATTGCGGAAGCGCTACGCGAAGGTCAGTTCCGTCGGCTGGATGTGGTATTAAGCTGATGAAAATCCCGCGATCACTGAAATGGATATTTTGGATAGTTGGTATTGCAATTACTGCGCTAACCGTCAGAATGGTGTTTCTGGTGGCGTACTTCATTTTTTTGCTTGCTGGCGAACCGGGCAAAGATGAAGTTGTTCGCAATATCTCACCGAATGGCAAAGTAGATGCTGTATTGTTTGAAACTAATGGTGGCGCTACAACATCATTTGGGTACGAGGTTTATGTCGTGGAACATGGTGTCCAACCTTCTGGATCTCCGGCTGTTTCCCTATATGGCGCCATTCGCAACCAACACGCTTATGGCGCCAATCTTAAATGGACATCAACTGATTCAGTTGCCGTTGAATTTCTGAATGCAAAATCCGCGAAAATCGAAAAACCAATTGTATCTGTTGGTACTCAAGCCATTCATGTGGTCGTTCATGAGGGTGTTCTTGATAATGTCGCGCCTTCGGGTGGCATGCTCTATAACTTGCGTGGGCGGCAACAGGAGAACTAGTCATAGGATGTGACGATAGCGCGTATAGTTCTTATTAGCGTAGCGTAATCGGAGACGCGATTGTTCAATGCCAACGATGCATTCGTACAATTATGCCATGCTAATCATACCTTATGTGCTGAGAAGAGTCGTACGTTTGCATGCTCTAACGTTTAGGGTTAGTATCTTTCGTCGTAAATATTGATAGGCTGGCTTTCTTGTGTTTCTGGTGATGCTGCCCGTATTAATTTTAGGGCGAGACGGTTATTAAATCTGATGAAAAACAACGACCTATAACATATTAGCAAACAAGTGATGGAATGTTTTTTCACTTGTTTTAGATGGCTGATATTAGTTAGGCAGGGAATCTATCCCAAGATATATCCAAGATAAAAACCGATTCCCTCAGTCCGTCACGCCGAACACAAGCTACTTTGCCTAACTGAGACAGCAATAAATGTTTTTAATACTAACGCTATTTTTATTCGGAATATTAGTAATTCACCCCTGCTTTTCAATCCTGGTTAACAATAGACCCCCGCTAAAATGGGACACGCTCATATATTCCACAAAGCTGTGTGCCTATTTATTTTTGACAAATATTTTGATTAGCGCGCTATTGCTTTTTATCAAGGCTTATGGACTTTCATACGGGGACACTTCCATCGGCCCCGAATATTCATATTTAACCGCTTTATTTATTTTAATTGCGATTTTACTCATCATAAGAAGCTCTATTTACCACTCGAGAATCATATCTACCAGTCAGGCGGTGGCGGGTATTTATAAATCACATGCTCTGCCGTCCTTGTACAAAACGCTCCAACGCATGGAATTGCGTTATCAAGAAAATATGTCGCAGATCAAACTGCTTGATCTGGACATCGATATCGAAACCGAATTATCTGACCATGAAATACGTTTCCGAGTAGCGCGTCCCATCGACAAAATTTTCCTGAACCGCCTTTGCCGGAATTATCAGGAACAATATCAGGCCGATGGAGCGCCGCTTACTAAAAATAAAACCATTATCGCGGCGCTAGTGGGCTTACTCTGCGAGGCAGGAGCGATTTATTTGCTTGCCGATTGGATGATAGTCAAATGTTCTAGCTTTTATTCTTAACGTCACCATTTAAAGGGATATCAATATGAATCAAGAAGTAAAGCCTCTAACCGCTATCATCGCGCTCGCTATTTTCGGTTTGTTGTTGTGGGGGAAATTTTGGGCTCATGGTGCCGCTGTGTCTGTATACACTTTTTCCAACATGCACAGACACCCGAACGGGATCGCCTATGTTATGTTGGGCAATCAATTATTCGGCTTTAATGATGAGGCGCAATCTATCGGGCGGATAGATTTGTCACGTTTGGGCATAGATAACGATTCGACAGTTTCCGACTTTGCTTTCTTTAACAATGGCGATCTGCTAATCCGCCGCCATGTCGTAGAGCAAGACTTTATTTATAATCTGCAACGATTGTTTCGCCTTAAAAACTTGCAGAGCAAATCGAGTGCGAATCAACAGGACGGTCTATTTCGTTGCAATACCACGAGTTTTGAATGCCAACCATTCACTACGCCGCCCCTTAATTTGAATGATGCCTTTGCACTAGCCGTAGATTTAAAGACTGACCGGGTGTTTATAGCCGATACATCCAGACACACAGTGCGCCTGTTTTCGAATAGTGGCGAGGAACTCGACTCGAAAGAGGGATTTCTTTTCCCTAATCAAATCCAATTTCAAGACAATAAACTCTATGTCGTCGATACTAACCACCACCGTTTGGCTGTCGTTGGCGTTGAAGAGAAACGGTTTGGCGAAATTTTAGAGGCAATGGATACCCGCGCAGGGCCTGCCCGTCTTGATGGCGAAGTGTGGCCTTCGGGCTTCTTGCTGGCGGGGGATCGGCGTTGGGTTCGAAATGCAAATAGAGATATGGCGTTTGGCGGGATTTATGTCTTTGAAAATAACGGAAAGTTCATAAAGCGTATTGATCTGCCCAAAGCCGCCAACCCGTTTGCATTTTTGCAATTGGGTACTTCGGTGCTGGTTACTGACTTTAGCCAGAACCGGATTTATCAATTTACCCTTGGCGGCAAAGCTTTGCCGGATTTCCAACCGGATATTATGCAACCACCGCTGGCTATCCTTAATGCGAAGAAAGATAAGTACCAAAAACTCGAATTGACGTTTACTATCGTATTCGCCTTGCTCCTGATCGGCGGTTTTAGTTACGCTATATTTCAGCAACGCACCAAAAATCGCGAATCTTTTGCCCATGGAGAACTACGGCAGGATGTTCCGGTCTCGCTAAATGGGCTGGACATTCACTGGATAAAACCAAGTTTTAAATTTAAGGTATCTGTCTTTATAGTTGGCTTTATTTCGCTGGCTGCATTGGCTGTCCCGCTTCTCGTTTATCATATTAAAAACCTTTCATTAGTCGCTTTCTTGAGCCGAAACCCCGGCTTAGTTATTCTGGTATTTTTGACGCTTTTCATGTCGCTCATCCAATTACGCAAAAAAATCGGTATTACCGATAAATTTCTCATCGTGGTGCCTGCATTGGGAAAAACCGTGATATGCCCCAAGAGTGAAGTAATATACAGCGGTTTTGTCGTGGTGGCAGGAAAGGCGGTTCTCAATATAAATCAATTGATAAAAACATTTCCATTGGAGGATGTCGGGCTATGGATTTACCCCATAATCAAGCAGGGGCATCAAATTGAAGCAACTCAAATGCAAAGCTTGCTATTAAAGCGAAATGTGGTGCTGGTTACTTTATCTGTATTAGTCACTTTTCTAGTTGGATTATTCCTCTATGCTGGAATTAACAGCATATTTATTTAAGCAGCGAACCCGCGTAGCTCCGATTAGCAGCGCAATCGGAGGCATGATTGTCCATACTATCAGTGCCGGGCATGGGGGAGTCCATTAAAAAGGGGATGGCTGAACCTCGGGCGAAAAGCGCTAAGGAACTTGACTGGCGAAATGGAAGAACGTTTATGCCAAGCAAGCACTTAAAGATGCGAAGAAACTGGCGGCGAGTGGGCTAAAGCAGAAAGCTCAAGCGATATCGGCAATTCTTGCAAATGACCCTTTCCAGAATCTGCCGCCGCACGAAAAGCCGGTCGGGGATCTTGCCGGCGTTTATTCACGGCGAATCAATATTCAACACTGTCTCGTCTATGAAATATTCGGCAAGGAAAAAGTCGTCCGTGTACTACGAATGTGGACGCGTTATGAATAAACGTTTTTCTGCATTCATTACATCCATGTAACTTAGCAATTGCCGACGACTTGTATGGATGCAGGAGGTACGACTCCACGGATGGAGGAGGTAGAATCGCGTCTGGAACAGCGATCGAGAGCAATGCAGGAACAATTGCCGAGGAGCAAATATCTGTCCCTGCAGTCGTAACCCGCCAATCACTAATGCCATCGGCAAATTACAAACCTGCTTAGGCTGAAAACCTATTGTTAGTTGGGAAGCGGCAACTTACAGTTGAGCTATTATATTAAGCCAATATATTTCATTTATAACAAAAATAAGGAATCTGAGAATGCCTGTTGATATTTTACTGACGGTTGTCGCCACTGCGGTTATCCAATCCATTTTCGGGGTGGGGGTGTTATTGTTTGGAACGCCGCTTTTGTTATTGCTGGGTCACGATTTTTTCAGTGCCTTGCAAATTTTATTGCCGATTTCGATAACGATTAACCTGCTTCAACTTATTAAGCATCATAGTTTAATAGACCTGAGCTTTGTTAAGAACGTGTTGCGTTACAGCATTCCAGTGGTCGTGGCGTTTTTATTGCTGGTCAGTATTGGCAAGATCAATATTGGACTTTTTGTTGGCGGATTTTTAATTTTTATCGCCTTAAAAGATGTTTTTCCTAAAGCTAAACAAACCCTGGCCTGGTTGGTTCAATACGAAAAAGTTTATCTAGTGGTGATGGGCGTTGTGCATGGCTTAACGAATCTGGGCGGTTCGTTATTGACGGCGATTGTACATGGTAAACATTATTCCAAAGATCAAGCCCGAGCGACGATAGCCGTGTGCTACGGTTTATTGGCCGTTTTTCAGCTTGCCACATTGTGGTTTTTAGACCGTGCCGAGCCAGTCAGTTATCCGGATAAAGTCATGTTATTACAGGTTGCGGCGGTTGTATTTTTAATGACCGAGGAGTTTGTTTATAAGGAACTGAATAATGAAAAATACGTCAAGATTTTTGCTGGTTTTCTGATGGCTTCGGGCTTATTGCTGATTTGGAAAGCCTTTTAAATATTTGCCTTCGTTGTTCTTGTTTAAACACTATAAGGCTATGGAATGCATTCCTCTCGTCTATCGATATTAATATGCCGGCATGGGCATGCCGTTTATGCCAAGTATCAATTGTTGACTAATCATCGCCATTCCCACGCACGAAGGAACTCCTCATGCTTTCCTAGCCGGCAGGCCAACGACTGCCGGGCCTTCGATGACTTGCCCGTCGGTCTTGAACCGGCTGCCGTGGCAAGGGCAATCCCATGATTTTTCTGAAGGGTTCCAATTAACCGTGCATTTCAAGTGCGTGCATACGGCCGAACAGATATGGTTAACCCCGTCTTCGTCTTTATAGACCGCCAGCTTTTCTCCGTCCCGCTCAATAATCCTGCCTTCACCCGGCGGCACTTCCTGCATGGTATCGGCTTCCATCTCTTCGGGAGCGCCTTTGACGAGCTGGACGAGATTATCGATATTCTCTTTGAAGAATTCTTTAAAGGATTTTAGGGGAGTTATCCTGTTCAGCTTATAAGTATCTTGCCATTTGTTATCCTTTCCCAGAATCATGTCGCTGACGATCATGGCTGCCAGCGTACCGTAAGTTAGCCCGTCACTGGCAAAGCCGGTCAGAAAATACATAAAATCGCCGTGTTTGCCGATATAGGGAAGACTGTCTGCCGGACGATATTGTTGTCCGGCCCAAACATGCGTAATCGGGCCGACGTCGAAGTGCGCTTTTAAATAGTCTTCCAGCTCTTGGACGTATTTGCCGGTATCGTCCCCGTGGCCGGTTTTGTATTTCTCGCCGATTGCCATGACATAGTTTTTGTTACCGTTTTTGAAGCACCTGATCGAATGCTTGGGTTTGTTCATGCCCCAGAAAATGCCCCTGGGCATTGGGTCGGATAGCAACTCCGCAGCCACGCCGTATTCCCTGTATGGGCCGAGTACGGTATGCACCTTGTAAACGCCTTTGGGCGTATGCGTCGCCATGATCACGTGCGAAGCTTTTATCGATCCGTTGCTGGTTTTGACGATGCCCTGGTCTTCGTCAAAGTCAACGACTTGGCTATTTTCATGGATTTCGCAGGTATCTTTTAGTCGCTCCGCAAGCGCTCGGGCGTATTTAAGCGGGTGGAATTGCGCTTGACCTTCAAGGGTCAGCGATTGGGCCGCTTCAAAGGGAAGTCCCGGGTTGCCGCCAATGCTTGCTTCGGCTCCGGCTTCTGTTAGTGCTTCCAATTCTTCTTCGAAGAGGCTCTCAATAGCTTCGTCATTGTGTTCAAGGAAAAGATTGAAAGAAGTTCGGTAAAAATCGCAGTCAATATTGTGCTTGTTGATCGTTGACTCAATGAAGTTGATTGCTTCTGCCCGTGAATGAGCTACTGCCTGCATCACGTCTTTTCCCCATTTTTTCTTGATGACCGACAGGCATTCATCCACCGTTATGTATAAATTCCCGGTTGAGTTTCCGGTAGTGCCTAAACCGATTTGCCAAGCTTCCAGTAACACGACTTTTTTTCCGGCTTCGCTCAACAGCATCGCGGCAGTCAGACCGGTGATGCCGCCGCCGATGATTACGACGTCAGCTTCTTTGTCGTCGGTAAGAGGCGGAAATGCGCTGCCTTTTGTAGCGGTCCCTTCCCAAATGGAAACTGTTTTTTCTTCTGTGCTCGCTTTCATCGGATTGCATGCTCCCTTTTTTCATAGGCAGTGGACAGGTGAGTCCAGGCTGGGCGTTATGGCTAAAAAGTTGCGCTTAAAAACAATTACTTGTTATTTAACATTAATAGCGGCAGTAAGCCATAAGTAGGAATGCATAATAATGCCGGAGCGGCTGGCTTTGTCGCGGCTATTCGGGATTTGTAAATGGTGCGCAGTGCGCCCCTACGATTTTTTGTGTTTCGTGGATAAATTAACTTAAAAACTTCATCCCGCCGGCCAGACATAAGTAGCTACTGCATTTGCCGGTAGGGTGGCTACTGCATGTTTGCCTTGATATTGAATCGTAAAAGACTGCGGTTCCGCCTCGTCATTAAGTACGATTAACACGACATAGCCCGCAGGCGTTACAAAAGCCACGTTCGGCAGTGACGCCGGTTGGTCGGAATCAATCCTTACCGAGCCGGGACGAATAAACTTTGCGGCATGGGCGATCACATAATAGGCGACATTGCGGACAACCTCATCGCCGATGGTTAATGCGCCGACGCAGCGGGCTTCGCCTCCGGGCGTATGGGGACAGCAGAACGGGTCGGAGGCCAAGTTCCATTCGAATACCACCCGGCTCCAGTTGCGTAGCGAGCCGATCAGCACATGCCGGGCGTGCCACATTAAATCCCCGCCGAATTCCCCGTCCGATCCGACCCATTGTTCGGTGAAATGCAGTTTCATGTCCGGGTAAAGCCGATGCACGTCTGAGAGTGCCGAAATATCGCCGCCGTATAAATGCCAAGCCGATCCGGTCAAATAACGGCGCGCTTCGGCGTCGGCGAAGACCGCCAGCGGATACTCGGGGACATCGCAGTTATGGTCCCAGCAGAATAGTTCGACATCGTTCAATCCATCCTTCCACAAAGCCGGTCCCAGATAGCTTTTGATAAACGCGGCCTGTTCAATCGCTTCCATGATCATGCTGGGTTCGTTTTTCTGGTTCAAAGGTTCGTTCTGCGGGGTGATGGCATGGACGGTGATACCTTTCTCCCGCATGGTTTTCAGGTAAAGGACCAGGTAAGCAGCGTAAACAACGTAGCAATCCGGCCTCAGTTTGCCGCCGCGGAAAGCTTGGTTGGTTTTCATCCAGGGCGGTGCCGACCACGCGGTGGCGATAATTTTGATGTCGGGGTTGATAGACAAAATTTCCTGTAACAAGGGAATGACTTCAATGTCGCCAGCCTCGATGTCGAAATGGGTAAGCTCGGGGTCCGGTTCTCCATTCGGTCTGTCGTTATAGGAAAAGCAACGCTCGCTCAAATCCGACGCGCCTATGCTCAAACGCAGAAAACTGACGCCGATGCCGTCTCCATCGGGCAAAAACAATTCCCGCAATAATGCTCTCCTGTCAGGATCGGGCAAGCGGCTGATCAGCATCGCGCTGCCGCCGGTCAACGAAAACCCGAAGCCTTCGATGGCCTGATACTTTTGATCAGCATCTACGGTTATCACAGGCAAATCATTGCCGCTGTCGGCAAAACGGAAGTCGCTTGTCTGGCGTTCAAACAAAAAAACTTGGTCGGCGCTGGTCAGCCAAACGGCCAAAGAAGAGGGGGACTCTGAAAAGGAAAAAAATGGGTTGGTTTGTTCTGGCATGGAGATTTTTTTGGCAATTTTCATTATATTTTATAAGCCGATATGTAGGATTGGCAGGTTGGATGATTGCCTACAAAACAGCATGATAAGGTTAATAAAATCGGATAGGACAGGTTTATGATCTGCATATAATATACAGTTTCAGGCGTAGTATGGCCTGTTATCAAGCACTCGCTCCTGTAAGTTACATAATCTGCTTTTATTGCATGGTTTTGGCGAGGTCAGATGACTCTATGGTTTTCAACTGCAAGCTTAGGTCGATGTGCGGTATAATTGGGCTATTTTCAAATTTATCCTGACCTAATAAATGGCTCAATTTCTTGAAATACATCCGGAAAGTCCGCAGCTGCGCTTGATACAGCGTGCGGTGGAAGTGCTTCGCAATGGTGGCGTTATCGTTTACCCGACGGACTCCTCTTATGCAATTGCCTGCCATATCGGCGATAAGCAGGCGCTTGATAAAATCCGTCGCATCAGGCAGTTGGACGATAAGCATAATTTTACGCTGGTATGTAAGGATCTGGCTCAAGTATCCACGTTTACCAAGATCAGTAACAATGCTTACCGGCTGATTAAGGCGTTAACGCCGGGGCCTTTTACTTTTATTTTGGACGCTACGCGCGAAGTACCGCGCCGCTTGCAGCATCCCAAGAAAAAAACGGTAGGTATACGGGTGCCCGACCATCCGGTTGCCCAATTGCTGGTTCAGGAGTTGGGGGAGCCGTTATTCAGTTCTACCTTGATGTTGCCGGGAGAGGATGAGGCATTGACCGATCCTTATGAGATTAAAGATAAGCTGGATCATGAACTGGATCTGGTGATTGACTCCGGCATTATTCCGTTTGAGCAAACGACGATTATCGAATTTTCCAACGGTGCCGGTGAAATTATTAGGCAGGGCAAGGGCCTTGCTCCGATGCTGGCTGGGTGAGGACGCAGGCATGATGAATGAATTGACGCTTTTGCAACGTATCGTGGTCTGGATATTGCCGGTGATTTTTGCAATTACCGTTCATGAAGTGGCGCATGGCTGGGTGGCAAAAAAATACGGCGATAACACTGCCTCGGCCTTGGGCAGGCTGACTTTAAACCCGATTAAGCATATCGATTTGCTCGGAACGATTATTCTTCCAGGGTTATTGTTGATAACGGGCACGGGTTTTATTTTCGGTTGGGCGAAGCCGGTTCCTGTCGATCCCCGGCATTTTAAAAATCCGCGGCGCGATATGGCGATAGTCGCTTTGGCCGGTCCGCTTGCCAATGTGTTGATGGCCATCGGTTGGGCGTTAATAGCCCGGTTAGGGGTGGCGATAGGCATGCAGATGGAGGCCGTCTCATTGCCGCTGATTTATACCGGAATTGCCGGTATATCGATCAATCTGGTGTTGGCATTGGTTAATTTGTTGCCTATTCCGCCGCTGGACGGCAGCCGTATTTTAACGGGTATTCTGCCCAATTATTGGGCGTGGCAATATAACCGTCTGGAACGCTTCGGATTTATTATTTTGTTGGTGCTGTTATACACTAATACTTTAAGTGCGATTTTGGCTTATCCGATGTTCATCGTGCAGAAAATGTTTTTTTCAATTGCCGGGATGTAGGTTGATTTTTATACGAATTGTTAAATTTCAGTCCCATTTTCGTATTTGCGAAGCCAGGGCATGAGTGAAGTTATGAATCAAGACGCGGCTGAGGCTTTAGAGTCATCGCCGGCCGCGGCCATGCAGTCATTTGCAATAGTTAACGGTGCGCCGTTTAACAAGCTGCCTGACGACCTTTATATCCCGCCGGATGCGTTGGAAGTACTGCTGGATACTTTTGAAGGGCCGCTGGACTTACTGCTGTATTTAATACGCAGGCAAAATCTGGATATCGTTAATATACCGATAGCGCAGATTACCCACCAATACATCGCCTACATCCAGGTTATGGGTGAATTAAACCTGGAGCTGGCGGCGGAATACTTGGTTATGGCCGCGCTGTTGGCGGAAATTAAGTCAAGAATGCTGTTGCCCAGGCAGCCCGAGGCTGAAGAGGATGAAGAAGATCCGAGGGCAACGTTGATCCGCAGGCTGCAGGAATATGAGTTGATTAAAAATGCGGCTGAAGAAATTGATCTGTTGCCCAGAATTGAGCGTGATATATTTGAAGTCGGTGTCGATGTTTCGGCGCTGAAAAATTGCCAACAGAACTTGCCGGATATTCAGCTAAAGGAAATGCTGCTGGCATTTCAGGATGTACTTAAAAGAGTTGAGCAGCTCAGCCATCATCAAATTACCAAAGAGCCCTTATCTGTCCGTGAACGCATGTCAACCATTTTGGAAAACCTTAAAGGAGCGGATAGTCTCCTTTTCTCGCAGTTATTTATCCGAAAAGAAGGTCGACAAGGAGTCGTTGTCTCGTTTCTGGCCATCCTTGAACTCAGCAAAGAACGACTCATCGATATCATCCAGCCAGAGCCCTTTGCCGAATTGCGAGTCAGAACCGCCGGCGCCGCCGGTAGTTAAGCGTGTACCTAAGCCCAAGCCTTCACCGCCGCCCCTCGAACGCGCCTGTCCCGAGTGCAGCCGAAGAGATCAGGACAGGTCTTTCATAACTGAACAACGTGAAATTAATGTGGAAATTAAACGTGTAGTTGAAGCCATCTTATTTGCTGCAAACCGTCCGATGACCTGTAAGCAGGTGCAACAGGTTTTTCCTGAAATTGAACAGCCGGAGCTACAGGAAATACAGGCGGCTTGTGAAGCGATCATGGAAGACTACAGGTTCAGGCCGGTTGAATTGAAACAGGTGGCCAGCGGTTATCGTTTTCAGGTCAGGCAAGAACTGTCGCGCTGGGTCTCGCGGCTTTTTGAAGAAAAGCCGCCTAAATATTCCCGCGCCTTGTTGGAAACTTTAGCCATTATTGCCTATCGCCAGCCGGCAACACGCGGAGAAATTGAGGACATTCGCGGCGTCAGCGTCAGTTCCAATATTATTCATACGCTGCTTGAACGCGAGTGGATTCGAGTGGTGGCGCACAAAGAGGTGCCGGGCCGGCCTGCTTTATACGGCACGACCAAACAATTTCTGGATTATTTTAATATTACGTCATTAAATGAACTGCCGACCTTGCAAGAGATTAAAGAGCTCGGTGTGTCATTAGATGAGCCGGCGTTAGATAATCCGCAACAACCCATGCAGGTAAAGAGTGAAGAGCAAGAAACAATCGAACAGATCACCGAAACAGCCGTCGAGCAGTTCAGCGAAACAGCCGGGTCGGTCTCCGAAACAACAGGCTGAAAGCAAGCCGGCAAAAACGCCGAAAAAAATCGGCGCTAATGAGGCGGTCGACGGAGAGCGCATCCAGAAAGTGCTGGCGCGCGGCGGCGTGGGTTCCCGGCGGGAAATTGAGCGCTGGATAAGTGAAGGGCGGTTGAAGATTAATGGCAAGCCTGTAGGCTTGGGCGACCGGTTGAAAGAGGGAGACCGGCTGTTCCTCAATGACCGGATTGTCAATTGGGAAAAATTTGTCGAGCAGCCCACCCGAGTGCTGCTCTATCATAAACCGGTCGGCGAAGTGGTGACGCGTCGCGACCCGGAAGGCCGCCCCGTGGTGTTTACGCAGTTGCCGAAATTGGCGGTCAGTCGCTGGATAGCCGTCGGACGCCTGGACATCAACACTTCAGGATTGTTGCTGGTTACCAATAACGGCGAGCTGGCCAATCGATTAATGCATCCATCAACGCAAGTAGAGCGTGAATACGCGGTGCGTATTTTGGGCGAAGTTTCAGATGCCACTCTGGCAAGGCTCAAAGAGGGCGTGGAGCTTGAAGACGGCATGGCCAAGTTTGACGATATTCACTTTTTCGGCGGTGAAGGCGCCAATAAATGGTACAACGTTATCGTTGCGGAAGGCCGTAACAGGCTGGTAAGGCGTTTATGGGAATCGCAGCAGGTTGTCGTCAGTCGTTTAATGCGGGTGCGCTATGGGCCTGTGGTATTGCCGGAGCGTTTGAAAGCTCGCACGTTTTATGAGCTGACCGATAAAGAACTGGAATTGCTGTTTGAGTTTGCCGACATGGCGCGCGAAAAACCGGCAGTTGCCCCCAAGCCCGAATCTAAAGCCCATAATCCGAAAAAACGTTAACGGCATTGTCGAATTGCCCTGGAAGCGTAAGGGTTGATATGCCAGCAACGGATGTTTTACGATTGCAAGGACGCAGGTAGAAAACTGCTCCATGCGTTTTCTACATTGACCTCCAGGGATGGAGGAAATGCCGCAAAATTGCAGGGAGCAAATATCTGTCCATACAAGTCGTCGGCAATTGCTCCTGCATTGCCTACATGGATGTAGGTACTTAGCGTGAGCAAGGAGCGGAAGCTGCGCCTCGGCAATTGCTCCTGCATTGCACTACCTCCTGCATCCTTGCAGTCGTAAAGCGCCTACTGTTGGTGCCCTACTACAGGCCATCCATGGCCTTATGCATTTTCTGCATTCATTACATCCATGTAACTTAGCAGTTGCCGCGAGGCGATCCGACAACCGCCATTGGTTTATCTGGCCACGACAACTTGGTTTCTTCCTTTCTTTTTGGCTATATACATAGCCTTATCTGCGCGTTGGACTAAGGACTCGACAGTATCGTTGTTGCGTAAAGTGCTGACGCCCAAGCTTGCAGTGATCTTAAGGATTTCCATACCGTAGGCTATTGTATGGTTCTCAATTGAGGTGCGGATTCGCTCTGCCAGCAATTCTGCACCGTTCGCGTTAGTGCCGCTTAATAATATTACAAATTCTTCTCCGCCATAGCGGAACACAATATCGCTATCTCTTAGATTCTCTTTAATCCATTTTGCGCCAAGAAACAAGGTCGTGTCGCCGCATTCATGGCCGTAGGTATCATTGATGGTTTTGAAATGATCGATATCAAGAAAGATCAGCGATAAACTCTTAGCGTTGCGTGCCGCAAGGCTTATTTCCCGTCTAATGGAATCATCAAATGAAGTTCTGTTTTGAGTTTGGGTAAGCGGGTCCGTATAAGCTTTTTTTATTGCCTGATGAAACAAAGTTGCATTTCTCAGTGGATAAATCAAGCAGCAAAGCAGGGTTTCCAGTAGTTGAAGCTCCGCATTGCTGAATCTATGGTTGCGCATCAGCTTTAATTCGCCTAACTGTTGCTGCTCAACTTTAAGTGCGTAATTGCAGGAGTGTCGCGTAAAAACCCCGCTTTTTACCTCTAGTTTAAATTCTGGGTTTTTATAAACAAAAGCGCTATGGGGAACCTTATTTGCGATTTTATTGCTGAAAATAGTGATCAGTTCGTTAAATTCCAAAGTTGTTTGTAAAGCGCTGCTGATGTCATAATTATCAAGATTAACCGCTTTTGTCGCTTCAAAAGTGTTATTGCTGATAATCGCTAAGTTTGCTGATTTGCGGTTCATTGGCGCTTCCTAGTAGATTGGAGCTATTACGTTGCAATAACTCTAGCTAAGGATGTGCCATTTTATACAATATCCATTACAATCATTGGCTTGATCATATTATTTTTGGTTTTGATCGGATCGGCGTCATAAAGTTGACATTACAAGACGGCAATGGATTGCCGGATGAGCGGCTTAAGGGAGGAGGGCTGCTGCCGTTATGGCTAATTTAGCTTGCCGGAAGAATAATGGGTAGTGGTGATGTGGATTTTTGGAGTGAGAAGTTGACCAATAAAGCGAATGGGCTGGGCTGAATTTTGCTTTTTGTGTTTTTGAGAGCAATCGCCTTGATTGGTAATCAAAATAATGATATCGGCAAGATGCTTTTCATGTAAAATGCGGGCAGTTATACTGAAATTTACCTGAGGATTGGAATCGTCGATTCTGTGCAGCGGAAGTCGCTGCTTTGTTGCGGATGTTTGATGGTGCCGAGGAGAGGACTTGAACCTCCACGGGGTTGCCCCCACCAGCACCTGAAGCTGGCGTGTCTACCAATTTCACCACCTCGGCAGAGGCTAGCTGTAAAAGCTAAAGTGAGCGCGCACTATAACCATCCTCTTTGATTTTGTCAATTAAGTGTAAAATTTTTACCTAAACTTAAATGATTTCGAGATAGACGTCGTAGCGTTGCCTCAAGCTAACGGAGAATAGTTTTTCACATAAAAGCCAAAAACTTTTCTCTTTCAATCCTAATCGATATACTAGGCCTATATATAAAGATATGTTTATTATATCCATCCTCCAATTTAATTATTTAAATGACATTGAAGTCTGAAGAAATCGTTGATTTTAAATCAACAAAAGACCCATATGCTCAGCGCGAAGCTGAGAAATATGAGAACCCGATACCCAGCCGCGAATTAATTCTCCAATTGATCGAACATGCTGGAAAGCCTCTGCGCCGTGAAGAAATTGCCGAAGCCTTTTCTCTTGAAGATGAAGATCAGCTGGAGGCTTTGCGCCGCCGTTTACGGGCAATGGAAAGGGATGGGCAGTTATTATTTAATCGAGGCAAAAAATATTGCTTGGTTAACAATGAAGATTTAATTGCCGGGCGCGTCATTGGCCATGCAGACGGCTTTGGCTTTCTTAAGCCGGATGATGGCTCGGATGACCTGTTTTTGTCGCCGCGAGAAATGAACCCGTTGCTGCACAATGACCGGGCGCTGGTGCGAATTGCCGGGGTTGATAGAAAAGGCCGCAGGGAAGGCGCGCTTGTTGAGGTCTTACAGAGGAATACTCATCAGATTGTAGGGCGGCTTTATAAGGAAAACGGCTTTACCTATGTGGTGCCGGATAACAAAAATATAGCGCAAACCGTCCTGATTCAGAAAGGCGGCATCGGCAAAGCTAAGCAAGGGCAGATTGTCGTTGCGGAAATTACCGAACAGCCGACGCAACTTCGGCAGCCCATTGGCCGGATTATTGAGGTCATGGGTGAGCATATGGCGCCGGGAATGGAAATCGACATGGCGATCCGCTCCTATGAACTGCCAAATCGCTGGCCTGATGAGTTGTTGGAAGAAATTAAGCCGCTGAAAGATGAGGTTCCTGAGTCGGCAAAAGAGGGACGGGTCGATTTACGTAAAACTCCATTAGTCACGATTGATGGCGAAGATGCCCGCGATTTTGACGATGCTGTTTATTGCCAAAAAACTCCAAAAGGCTGGAAACTGCTGGTGGCAATTGCCGATGTTTCTCATTATGTGCAGATTAATTCGGAATTAGACAAGGAAGCCCAAAAACGCAGCACGTCGGTCTACTTTCCGGAACGGGTCATACCCATGCTCCCGGAAATTTTATCCAACGGCCTGTGTTCGCTTAATCCTCAAGTAGACCGCTTATGCATGGTCTGTGAGCTGTATATCAATGAGCAGGGTCAGGTTACGCGGTCACGCTTCTTTGATGCGGTGATGAGCTCTCATGCCAGATTGACTTATACCGAAGTTGCAAAAATGCTTGTCGAGGGCGACAAAGCATTAGCCGAGAAATATAAAGCATTGATGCCGCATTTACAGGAACTGTACGCGCTTTACAAAGTTATGCGGCTGAGCCGGGAAAAGCGCGGTGCGATGGACTTTGACACCCAGGAGACCCGGATTATTTTCGGCTCAGAGCGTAAAATTGAAAAGATAGTGCCGGTGGTACGTAACGATGCGCATAAATTAATCGAAGAGTTTATGATCACCGCGAACATGGCGGCGGCACGTTTTTTAAATAGTAGAAAAATGCCCAAGCTGCTGCGGATACACGACGGTCCTAGTGCCGACAAGCTGCTGAACCTGAGAACGTTTCTTGGCGAATTGGGGTTAAGCTTAGGCGGAGGGGCTAAACCGACGCCGCTGGATTATATGCATCTGATCGAGTCCATCAAGGACCGGCCTGATGCGCATTTGATCCAGACTGTATTGCTACGCTCGATGTCGCAAGCGGTCTACAGCCCTGAATTAAAAGGCCATTTCGGCTTAGCGCTGGAAGCTTACGCGCATTTTACTTCGCCGATCCGCCGTTATCCGGATTTGCTGGTGCATCGTGCGATCAGGCATTGCTTGCAGGGCAAGACGCCAGAAAGCTTTCATTATGGTTTTCCTGACATGGTCGTATTGGGCGAGCAATGTTCCGCCAATGAGCGGCGCGCCGATGAAGCCACGCGCGATGTAGTAAACTGGCTCAAGTGCGAATACATGATGGATAAGGTTGGAGAGGAATTCCCCGGCATTATTTCCGCAGTCACCTCGTTTGGCTTTTTTGTCGAACTTAACGAAATCTATGTGGAAGGCTTGGTTCATGTCAGTAATTTGGCGCAGGATTACTTTCATTTTGATGCAACCAGTCACCAGTTAAGAGGCGAGCGTACCGGTACTAATTATCGTTTGGGTGATAGTGTCAACGTCAGAGTCGCCCGTGTTGATCTTGATGAAAAAAAGATTGATTTTGAGCTGACAAAAAAACTGGATGTGATGAAGAAACCTAAAAAGAGACGCCGTAAAAAATGATGTTTTTTCTGATCTTCTTCCGGTCATCAGTTAGTTTCAATCTGGTGATTGAAAGCAGCAGGCAAAACCGATCAACGCTTCTAATTCGAAATCTCAGATAAAAACGGGATTCGGTGTTATGGGACGTGAAGGTCTATGGATTAACCAGCCTATAACAGAGGCTGTCGATGTTTCAAACTGGAAGAAAGATGATGAGTTTGGAATTTATCCCGAAGGAGCCAGAGATAAAACACTACTCTATAGTCCGGTATCTCCAGTCCATGAATTTCTAATCCCCAACCATCGATATTTATATAAACACGCATTCGGTCGCCACCCGGATCAATTCTGGACTGAAATCATTGCTTATCAAGCCGGCTGTCTACTGGATGTTCCCGTGCCGCCAGTCTTTGTCGCATTCGACGAGGATAATGATAGCTGCGGCGCGTTGATTGAGTGGTTTTTGAATTATCCTTATCAGCCGGAAGAGCGGTTTGTTGCGGGCGGTGACATTATGGTGAGCGTCATATCCAATTATGACAGGAAAAAAGGCCGGCAACATAATTTTGCAATGGTAGAGCGTTACCTGGACTTATTAGTAAAAAATAGGGAGATTGACATGGCAGACTGGCAAATCTACTGGTGCGATATGCTGTTATTTGATGCTTTAATCGGCAATACAGACCGGCATCAGGATAATTGGGGCTTGCTCTGGCAAAGGTCAAACGAAAGACTAAAGGTGCGCTTAGCTCCGGTTTTTGATAATGGCACCAGCCTGGGCTATGAGATTTTAGAAAGAAACATGGGCGATTTTTATAAGCCTGATCGTATGCAAGGCTATATCAATAAAGGCCATCACCATATCCGCAAGCAATTGCACGACGAACATCCGGCACAACATATAGAACTTTTGGAATCATTTGCCAGCAAGTACCCGGCAATTGCAAGCAGAATAAAAAACAAACTCAAAGCCTTTAACATGGATGGTCTTAGGTCTATCATAACCGACAATACAAAATTTGAAATACGCATTCCATTAACTGAAAAACGCGCTGAGTTTGTTTGTCATTTAATCGAATCCAGATATTTAGCAATCAGCGAACGAATAGAAAAATACCCGTGAACCTAATTAAGCACGTTACCGATCCCGATCTATTATTGTTAGTCTGGCAAGCGCCGGAAGAGGGGAGGTCACGTACCCGTTTTGTTGTTGGTGAGCTCCGCCAACATGAAGGACAGGTTGTATTTCGCTATTTACCCGATACAGATGAATTCAAAAAAGCTTGTGCGGAAGGTTTTGTTTGCTACCCGGCTTTTAGGAAAACTAGCCAGGAATATACTCAGGGTGTGCTGGAATCTTTTCTTCGCCGACTCCCGCCCAGAAAGCGAGGGGATTTTGCTAAGTATTTGGAGCAATGGCGGCTTGCGCCCAATGTCGAAATCAGCGACTTTGCATTGCTTGGACATACAGGCGCAAAATTGCCTAATGACGGTTTTGCCCTGATTAATCCATTTTATAATACCGAACCTCCGTTTGAATTCTATATTGAGGTGGCCGGTTTTCGTCATCAGCCGAACATCAGTATTGATGATATTTCAGTGGGTATGGATGCTGTATTTATTGCCGAACCTGATAATGAGTACAATCACGATGCTGTTAGAATTGAAGTGGCCGGAAAAAAAATTGGTTATGTAAGCGACGCCCAATGTAAGGCATTTAGCAGCTGGTTGAGGCGGTATTCTATTAATGCTAGCGTAGAGCGCATCAATGGCTCCATCGACAGGCCTTTAGTTTATATTTATGGCAGGGTTGATCTAGAGCAACATTGCAAGGCAGTCGCATAAGTTATTTTTAGTTTAAGCGACATTAACGGCTCTTTATTCGAAAGAAAGTTTTTACACTTCACAATCAATGAAATTAAGCAGAATATACGGCATACATTCAGTACAGTCAGCATTGGATTATTCCCCTAAAAAAATTAATAAAGCCTGGATTGACAGCCAAAGACAAGACAAGCGCTTAACGCAACTGGTCGAGGATTTGCTGGATTTAGGCATAGAGCCGGAAAAAGCCGACCGGAAAAAGCTGGATCGTTTTGCGGAAGGCAATAACCATCAAGGCATTGTCATCGAAGTTGAAATGCCGGAAGAGTTGTCGGAAAGCCATCTAAAAGACGCTGTGTTAACGCTGTCGGGAGCGCCTTTATTTCTGGTATTGGATAATGTTCAGGATCCGCACAATTTCGGCGCCTGCCTTAGAACCGCGGACGCTACCGGCGTACATGGGGTCATTATCACCAAAGATAACGCCACGGGTATTACCCCGACAGTCTGCAAAGTGGCTAGCGGCGCTGCTGAAACGGTACCGGTCTATCAAGTCACCAATTTAGCAAGAACCTTGCGCTGGCTCAAAGAACAAGGCATTTGGGTTATGGGCGCAGCGGGCGAAACAACGCAAACGGCCTATCAAACTGATTTTACCGTGCCTCTGGCGTTGGTCGTTGGAGCCGAGGGCAAAGGTTTAAGACGGTTGACCAAAGAGCAATGTGATATGCTGGTTAAGTTGCCGATGCTGGGCCAGGTAGAAAGCCTTAATCTGTCTGTCGCAACCGGTGTGCTGCTTTATGAGGCTGTACGGCAGCGGTCACTGGCCGGCTGATTCATTTGATACGTCATGCAAACACAAGCAACATACTCTCTTGAAGGTAGAGGCTTAAGCTGTATCCGTGATGACCGCGTACTGTTTGAAGAACTGGCTTTTGAATTAGTTTCAGGACAGGTTCTACTGCTGGAAGGTAAAAACGGCAGCGGTAAAACGTCTTTACTGCGTATTTTATGCGGATTTCGCGAGCCTGATGCGGGCAAAATTCATTGGTGCGGCGAGGCTGTGAAAGACAGTCAGTTTTATGCGGATATGGCTTATGTCGGCCATTTGGATGGCATTAAAAAGGAGCTGACGGTTCTGGAAAATCTAAAGATGTCTTTGGCCCTGAGTAGTTCCGGCCGATATTCCATTGATCAGGCTTTAACGAAGGTACATTTGTCGGGCTACGATGATGTCCTTGTGCAAGCTTTATCGGCAGGCCAGAAAAGACGGCTGTCTTTAGCAAGATTGCTGATTACCGAAAATGTTTTGTGGATTCTGGATGAGCCTTTTACTTCATTGGACAGGCAAGGTATTGCCCTGATCGAATCGTTAATGGCCGAACATTGCGCCAGCGGCGGCATGATAGTTCTCACTTCACATCATGATATCGACTTGCCTGATGTCGATGTCCAGCGTATTAATTTATCCTGATGTCTTTATCCCGAGCTTTTTTTGCCGTTATTCGGCGCGATCTGGTTTTGGCTTTGCGGCGGCGTTCGGAGATAGCCAATCCGCTACTATTTTTTATCCTGGTGATAACCCTGTTCCCGTTGGGGATCGGCGCGCAGCCGCATCTGTTGCAGGCTATTGCGCCGGGGATTATCTGGGTGTCTGCGTTATTGGCGGCGATGCTGTCGCTGGATAGCCTGTTTCGGTCGGATTTTGATGACGGCTCGCTGGAACAGATTCTGCTAAGCCCGCATCCGACATCAATATTGGTATTGGCCAAAATCGTCGCCCACTGGTTGGTGACCGGTTTGCCGCTGTTGATCGTGGCGCCGCTGTTGGCGGTTTTTTTAGGGCTGCCCAATCACTCTTTAGGTATCTTATTATTGACCTTGCTGTTGGGAACGCCGGTGTTGAGCCTGATAGGTGCGATCGGTGTGGCGTTGACCGTAGGTCTGCGCCGGGGCGGCATGATCTTGTCGCTGCTGGTTCTTCCGTTGTATGTGCCGGTACTGATTTTCGCCGGTAATGCCGTACAGATGGCAAGTGGGGGATTACCCGTCGATGCCCAGATCAATATCTTGATCGCCATTTTACTGATGGCTTTAGTGTTGACGCCTTGGCCGACAGCTGCCGCATTAAAAATGAGTATTAATTGATAATATCTCGTAGAATATCAGGTCATATTAATTAAGTAGTGCAAGCTTAAATTGCTGCCGAACCTTATAAATAGACCGTCTTTATCTTTTATCTTGAACTGATTGCTTCATGTTTCTAATTCCTGATCCTGTAGTCCGATTCTTTCACCGCATGGCGTCGCCGCCGCATTTTTACGCATTTACCGAGCGGCTAATGCCATGGCTGGTGGTTATTTTCCTGCTGTTAGTAGGCTCTGGCCTTTACGGTGGCTTGTATCTTGCGCCAGCCGATTACCAGCAGGGCGACAGCTATCGTATTATCTATATCCATGTGCCCAGCGCCTGGATGTCTCTATTTATTTATGTGGTCATGGCAATTGCCGGAGCCATAGGCCTGGTCTGGCGCATCAAATTGGCGGAGATTGTGGCGATCAGCAGCGCACCGGTTGGAGCCAGCTTTACCTTTATCGCGCTGGTGACAGGTTCCTTGTGGGGCAAGCCGATGTGGGGGACCTGGTGGGTCTGGGATGCACGGTTAACGTCGGAATTGATATTGTTGTTCTTGTATCTCGGCGTCATCGGGCTTTACGGCGCAATTGACGATAAGCGCACCGCGTCCAGGGCCGTGGCTATTTTGGCCTTAGTCGGCGTGGTCAACATCCCGATCATCCATTACTCGGTCGAATGGTGGAATACCTTGCATCAAGGCCCTACGGTAACAAAAATGGATAAGCCGTCCATTCATGTCACCATGTTAATACCGCTGTTGTTGATGGCCGTGGCGTTTAAATTTTATTACCTGATCGCGATGTTGCAACGGGCGCGCACAGAATTATTGCTGCGCGAACGCAATGCACAGTGGGTCAAGACTATGATCTCGGAGTCAAGATAATGAGTTTGCAGGAATTCTTTGCAATGGGCGGTTATGCCTTTTATGTCTGGACCTCTTACGGCCTGACCTTAATCGTGCTGCTCGCCAATATTATTATTCCAGTGGCGCAGCGCAGACAGTTTTTACGCTCTCTTTCGCTCAAGCAAAAACGGCAATAAGTATGAAACCAGCCAGAAAACAGCGATTAATATTGATCGGCCTGATGGTCCTCGGCGCAGCCTTGGCGACGGGGTTCGCGCTTAAGTCTTTCAATGAAAATTTGATGTACTTTTTTTCCACGACGGATGTCGTGGCAGGCAAAGCACCCAAAGACACCTTATTCCGTTTGGGCGGCATGGTCATTAAAGGTTCTGTAGAAAGACCGAATGATGGACTGATGGTGCGCTTTAAGCTCACCGATTTCAGCAAGGATGTGACTGTCGAATACACAGGCATCCTGCCTGATTTGTTCAGGGAAGGCCAAGGTATCGTTGCTCATGGCAAATTAAATGAACAGGGCGTTTTTATTGCTGAAGAAGTGTTAGCCAAGCATGATGAAAACTACATGCCGCCGGAAGTAAAAGACAGTTTGAAAAACCAGCCAGTGCCAGTTGCAGGCCAAAAATAATGATTGCAGAACTCGGACATTTTTCGCTGATTCTGGCCTTGTGCATGGCTGTTGTTTTAGGAACGCTGCCAATTATCGGCGCTTTCCTATCCATATCCGGCTGGGTCGCTATGGCAAAGCGCGCCGCGTTGGGACAATTGTTATTCATGGCGATTTCATACGGCTGTCTGACTTATGCCTTTTTAGCCCATGATTTTTCCGTGGCTTATGTCGCCAGCAATTCCAATACCGCATTGCCGGTCTTGTATTTGGTTTCCGGTGTCTGGGGCGCGCATGAAGGCTCATTATTGCTTTGGGCGCTGATTTTATCCTGTTGGACAGGCTTGGTCGCATTATTTAGCCGCAATATTCCAGATGCTACCGTGGCTCGGGTTTTAGGTGTGATGGGACTGGTCGCTATCGGCTTTATCCTGTTTTTATTGCTGACATCCAACCCGTTTGACCGGCTTTTTCCGGCCCCACTGGAAGGACGCGACTTAAATCCCTTATTACAAGATCCTGGCTTAGCAATACACCCGCCGATGCTTTACATGGGCTACGTCGGTTTTTCGGTAGCGTTTGCTTTTGCTATTGCCGCGCTGCTTGAAGGCCGTTTGGATGCAGCCTGGGCGCGCTGGTCAAGACCTTGGACCAATATCGCCTGGATGTTTTTAACCATCGGCATTGCGCTGGGCAGTTGGTGGGCTTACTACGAACTGGGCTGGGGTGGCTGGTGGTTTTGGGATCCGGTCGAAAATGCTTCATTCATGCCCTGGCTGGTCGGCACCGCACTCATTCACTCATTGGCCGCTACCGAAAAACGCGGCGTATTTAAAACCTGGACGGTGTTACTGGCGATTTTTGCTTTTTCGTTAAGCTTGCTCGGCACCTTCCTGGTGCGCTCCGGCGTATTAACCTCGGTGCATGCGTTTGCCAGCGATCCTGCAAGAGGTTTGTTCATTCTGGTATTTCTGGCAGTGGTAGTAGGTGGATCATTATTGCTGTATGCGATCAGAGCGCCTTATGTCAGAAGCAGTGCGACTTTTGAACTGGTGTCCAAAGAATCGATGATATTGCTGAACAATGTGCTGTTGGTAGTAACCGCTTCCAGTATTTTGTTGGGTACTTTGTACCCGTTGGTGATTGATGCGTTAGGGTTGGGCAAGATTTCGGTCGGTCCTCCGTATTTTAACGCCGTGTTCATTCCATTGATGGCGCCTCTGGCGATAGCCGTAGGCTTGGGCATATTGTTGCGCTGGAAAAGAGACAATATCAACGCGATTGCGTTAAAGGTGCGCTGGATTGTCATAGCTTGCGTCGCAGGCGGTCTATTAATCCCGTTGCTGATGCCGTTTTATTCCTGGAGCGCAGTCTTGGGCTTGACGCTGGCATTGTGGACGGTTGCGATAACTGCGCTGTCTTTTGTTGACCGCATGGGGCCGAGAGGATTCACATGGCAGCGTCTGCAAACCGTACCGGCCGGTTTTTACGGCATGACTGTCGCACACTTGGGCATTGCTGTATTTGTGGTCGGCATTACCCTGACCTCCGTTTATAGCGTTGAGAAAGATGTGCGCATGGCGCCCGATGACAAGCTGGATATGTCCGGTTATATCTTTGAATTTCACGGCGTCAAGCAAACCCAAGGTCCTAATTATATTGCTGAACAGGCGTTTGTGACGGTCAGTTACGAAGGCAAAGAAGTTGCCAAACTGGAGCCGCAAAAACGGGTTTATCGGGTGCAGAAAATGCCGATGACCGAGGCGGCTATCGACGCCGGTCTGTTCCGGGATTTATTCGTCGCGATAGGCGAGCCGCTGGGTGACAAAGGCGCATGGAGCCTGAGGATTTATTATAAATCTTTTATCCGCTGGATTTGGTTGGGCGCGTTGTTTATGGCGGCAGGCGGTTTAATCGCCGCTTGCGACAGGCGCTATAAAATAACATCTGCGAAGGAGCCGGTTAATGCTTAAGTACATCCTCCCGCTAATATTATTTATCGTTCTTGCGGTATTTCTGGCGCTGGGTTTAAACCTTCATCCCAATGAGATTCCGTCTCCGTTAATCGACAAACCGGCTCCGGCGTTTTCCGCGCCCAAGCTGCAAGCGCCTGCGGAAAAATTATCCCAGACCGATTTAAAAGGCAAAGTCTGGCTGTTTAATGTTTGGGCGTCGTGGTGTGCTTCGTGCCGCTCCGAGCACCCTATACTGAACCAATTGGCCCTGCAAAAAGCGGCCATTATTGTCGGCTTGAATTACAAGGACGAGCCGGAGGCCGCCTTGGGCTGGCTCGCGCAATTAGGCAACCCTTACGATGTCAGCATCATGGATCAGGACGGACGCATCGGCATCGATTGGGGCGTTTACGGCGTGCCGGAGACTTTTGTCGTCGATAAGCAGGGTTTGATTCGCTACAAGCATACCGGCCCGGTCACTCCTGAAGATGTGCAGCAAACTTTCCTGCCGTTGATCGCCAAGTTACAGGCTGAAAATTAATGAAGCGTTTATCTATTGTTTTCCTACTGGTGCTGTCCGGCATAGCTTGTGCCGGTGTCGAGTATCGGGAGTTTGCTAATCCTGAGCAACAAGAAGCTTACGAAAACCTGACCTCGGAACTTCGCTGTCTGGTCTGCCAAAATCAGACCATCGCCGATTCCAATGCCGAGCTGGCCGCAGACTTACGCAGACAGGTGTACGAAATGCTGCAACAAGGTAAATCCAAGCAAGACATCGCCCAATTTATGACCGACCGATACGGCGATTTCGTTTTGTACAATCCGCCGTTTAAGCTCAAAACCGGCTTGCTGTGGATAGGCCCGGTGGTGTTCCTGTTAATCGGTTTGATTGCGGTGTTTTTGTTTGCGCGTCGAAAAAAGACTGCTGAAAAAATTGAAATCAGCGCCGAAAAACGGCAAAGAATTCGCAGCTTGTTGGAAAAAGGTGATCAGTCTTGAATATGCTATTTTTGCTGATTTCCAGCGTAATGATTTTGATCGCTTTCTTGATTGTGCTGCCGCCGTTGTGGAGAAAATATCCGGCTGCAATATCAGACCAGGATCAGCGCAATATCGCCATTGCCCGGCAACGATTGGCCGAGTTGCAAGAACAACTGCAAGCGGGAGCAATAACTCAGGCGCTTTATGATGAGCAGCTTGCCGAGCTTGAGCTGGCCTTAAGCGACGATCTCGATATAGAGAGTCATGTGAAAACTTCACAATCAACAGGTCGATGGATGGCAACTGTGTTGGTTGTGGCGCTACCTGTTGTAGCGGGTTCACTTTATTGGGCATTGGGCAGCTATCAGTCACTAAACCAAGTTGATCAACCTGCGGTGGCAAGTCAGGCAGCGCCTGAACTGGAAAAAATGAAAAGCATGGTTGCGGGACTCGCCGAGCGCCTGCAAAAGCAGCCGGACGATGCATTGGGTTGGACTATGCTGGGCCGCTCCTATAAATACTTGCAGGAATATTCCAAAGCCGTTGCTGCTTTTGAGCATGCTTACAAATTAATCGGCGACCAGCCGGAAATCATGCTGCTTTATGCCGATGCGTTAGCTTTTGCCAACAACGAGCAAATGGCCGGAAGACCCGCAGAACTGGTGTTTAAAGCGTTGGCGATGGAGCCTAATAATGTGACCGGCCTGTGGCTTGGCGGCATGGCAAAAGCGCAAACAGGCGATTTTGTTGCAGCGATGGATTTGTGGGAAAAACTTGAAGCGCAACTGCCGCCGGGTTCCGAAGCTCAGCAGGAAATACAGGGCCTGCTCGCCAAGCTTGCAACCCAGGTACCGGAAGGCATTGCTGCGCAAGCGGAAGCAAAACCGGCTACAGCGGCGAGCATTGAGGTTCAGGTAAGCTTAGCGCCCGAGTTGCAAAAATCGGCCAGCCCTAACGACACCGTTTTTATTTACGCTCAGGCCTTATCCGGTCCCAAAATGCCGCTGGCTATTGTGCGTAAGCAGGTTTCCGAATTGCCGTTAGCCGTCAATTTGACGGAAGCGATGGCGATGATGCCGACCATGAAATTATCGAATTTCGAACAAGTCAAACTGCTGGCGCGTATTTCCAAATCCGGGGATGCGATGCAGCAGCCCGGCGATTTGATCGGCGTTATTGAGCAGGTGGCGCTGAACGATAAAAGCCGGCATAAAATAGTCATTAACAGCCAAGTAAAATGATGGATCAGTCTATAAAATTCGATTTAGACCTTATCAATCGTTACGATAAGGCCGGCCCCCGTTATACCTCGTACCCGACTGCACTGGAGTTGCATGACGGCTTCGGCGATCAGGAATATCGCCGGCATATCTCAAAATCCAATGCCGCAGGCGGCCCGCTGTCGCTGTATTTCCATATCCCGTTTTGCGACACTGTCTGTTTTTATTGCGCCTGCAATAAAATCATCACCAAAAATCGCAAACATGCAGAGCCTTACTTGGCGAATCTGTGCAAGGAAATTGCGATGCAGGGTGATTTGTTCGACTCCAACCGGGTTGTCAATCAATTGCACTGGGGCGGAGGAACGCCGACTTTTTTAAGCTACGAACAGATGCTTACTCTGATGGCGGTAACCCGAGAGCATTTCCACTTGAGGGACGACGACAAAGGCGAGTATTCGATCGAAGTCGACCCCCGGGAAACCAACGGCCAAACCATGAAGCAACTTCGCGAACTGGGCTTTAACCGGGTCAGTTTAGGCTTGCAGGATTTCGATCCGGCCGTGCAAAAAGCCGTCAATCGCCTGCAAAGCGAAGAACAGACGTTCAGCGTTTTAGAAGCGGCCAGAGCCGAAGGTTTCCGCTCGACCAATATCGATTTGATCTATGGATTGCCGCTGCAAACGGTCGAGACGTTTGCCAAGACCTTGGATAAAATCCTGGCGGTAGAACCGGACCGCTTCTCGATTTTCAACTACGCGCACATGCCGGTACGGTTTAAAACCCAGCGCCAGATTAACGATGCCGATATGCCGACGCCCGACGTCAAGCTGGCCATTTTGCAGATGGTGGGGCAAAGGCTGACCGAAGCGGGCTATGTCTATATCGGTATGGATCATTTCGCAAAGCCCGATGATGAACTGGCCGTTGCGCAACGTGAGGGGCATTTGTATCGAAACTTCCAGGGCTATTCCACGCATTCGGATTGCGATCTGGTGGGCTTGGGCATTACTTCGATAGGAAGAGTAGGTGATGCCTATATACAGAATGTCAAAGAGCTGGGCGAATACGATCAACTGATCAGCCAAGGCCAGTTGCCGGTCTTTAAAGGCGTCGAGCTGAATGATGACGATAAGCTGCGCCGCGCCGTAATCACCCAGTTGATTTGTCATTTTGATTTAAATTTTGCCGCTATCGAACAGCAATTCGCCATTAATTTTGTCGATTACTTTGCCAAGGAACTTGAGGCAGTAGCGTCGATGCAGGCCGACGGTTTGCTGGTTTTGTCAGAGGAAGGCGTCAGGGTGTTATCCGCAGGCCGTTTGTTGATCCGCAATATCTGCATGGTGTTCGACAAATATCTTGCGCAAAAACAACAACAATTTTCAAAAGTTATTTAACTCGCTATGAATAATGATCGAATAATCGAATTGGAAATCAAGGCAGCTTATCAGGAAGATTTGCTGCAAGAATTGAATAAAATAGTTGCCGGGCAGCAGCAACAGATCGACCGCCTGGAAGCCACATGTAAAATGCTTAACGAGCGCATTAAAAGTTTGTCTGTTGAGGGCGGAGCCGGGGAGAATGTCGAGGAAGTGCCTCCGCATTACTAGGCGGCGATCGAGTCATCGCTATGGCTTGGATCTGCTGAAAACAGTGTTAAAAAGTCATCCAGAATAACAATAATGAAACAGAACATTCTCGTGCGCCATCCGGGCGACTTAACGGTTTCCTGGGCTCAGCACATTGTTAATCAACACGATGCCAACACCATCGTTGCCAACGTGGATATTGTTGCTGTAGACATCGGCACGACAACGCGCGTTTGCGTCGCTGTCGAACATAATGGCCCGGATACGTTGCCGAATCGGTGGTTTGTAAAGCTGCCGTCACTGTCGTGGCGGGCGTGGATGATCACCGCATTACCCAGGCTGCTGCCGACCGAAGTGCGTTTTTATAACGAATTGGCGGAAGCAGTTCCTCTTAGCAAGCCTGTCTGTCTGGCGGCGCAAAGCCGGTTCGGTCGCGGCTCGACGCTAGTACTTGCCGATGTTGCGGAGTTCGACGGAGTTCCCAGTGCTGCTAGCGATACTTTGACGTTTGAACAAGCGGCTTTGGTTGTTGAGCAGCTAGCCTGTAGCCATGCGCGGTTTTGGAATAATGTGCATCTGGACCCCAAATATCGCTGGTTGGCAGGACCTATTCGGTTTTTGGAAGATTTTTTGGGCACGGCTTTAGCCGTACCGTTAATGAAACGCGGTTTACGGTTGGCTGGAACGCATATATCTTCCGCCCTGCACGCTCCGGCCATTCATTATGCCCGGCACCGCCGAGCTGCTATGAGTTTTCTTTCCGACGCGCCCAAAACGCTGGTACATCACGACTGCCATCCCGGTAATTTATTCTGGAACAAGAACCGGTCCAAGGTTGGTTTTCTTGACTGGCAGCTGGTTCGCATCAGTGAAGGCGTCAGCGATGTGGCTTATTTTCTGGCAACTGCGTTGAGTGTGGAAACCCGCAGGCTTTACGAAGCGGAGCTGCTGGTTCAATATGCTCAAGCGTTGTCAGACAATGGAGTAGAAGATGTCGATAACACTCAGTTGGTGCAACGCTACCGCGCCCATCTTGTTTATGCTTTTGAGGCAATGGTCGTTACACTGGCTGTGGGCGGTATGATGAAACTGGATTGCAACCTGGAGCTGATACGCCGAACGGCTACGGCTGTGGAAGAATTAGACGCTTTCTCCGCTTTGCCGATTTGAAATAAGAGCGTTCCTAAATGCTATATTTTTCAGCCAGTTGCAGCAACACGAAAACCGCTCCGGTTCCGCCATCTTTGGGCGGTGCGGAGCAAAAAGCCTGCACGTCTTTATGTTGTCTCAGCCATAAGTTCAGGTTGTTTTTCAGTACGGGATGGTTGTCGGTCGAGCGATAGCCTTTGCCGTGGACGATATGCACGCAACGGCAGCCGTCTTCTACGCAATCATGCAGAAAATGCAATAGCTGCCGTTTTGCATCAGTGCTGCTGAGTCCATGCAGGTCGATTTCCGCATCCAAACCGAACTGTCCTTTGCGCAGTTTCTTTAGCACGTTATGCTGTAGCCCCGGAGCTGTATAGCTCAGTGAATCTTCAAGACCCACTTTTTCAATATCAAATTCAGCCGTGCCGATTAAGTGTTCTTCTACGTTAACAGCCTGGGACTTAGGGTAGGGTTTGGGTCTGATCGCCGTCGTTAACAGCACTTTATCGCTTTTTACAACGTGTACTTTGCCGATAGTTTGACGAAATAAATCACTGTCTTCTGGAGTAAGGTTTTTTTTTGCCACGAAAGCTGATTTTGTTGTGTATTGTTGCTAATATTGAGGATTTTATAGCTTAATCTGCTTCAGGGCGATTGATAATGCATATTTTGTTAAGTAATGATGACGGGTACTTGGCTGAAGGGCTTAATGCATTAGCCAATGCATTAAGTGGGCATGCTGATATATCGGTAGTGGCTCCGGATAGAAACCGCAGTGCGGCAAGTAATTCGTTAACGCTGGAAATGCCGTTACGTGCTTATGCTGCGGACAACGGTTTTATAAAAGTTGATGGAACGCCCACCGATTGCGTGCACTTAGCCATAACCGGGTTATTGAAAAACGAGCCGGACATGGTCTTTGCCGGGATTAATCATGGCTCCAATTTGGGCGATGACGTGCTTTATTCGGGTACTGTTGCAGCCGCGTCCGAAGGGCGTTTTTTGGGCTTACCCGCCGTTGCTATCTCGCTGGTAGGCAGTAATCCGGTTCATTTTGACACCGCTGCTTACGTTGCTGTAACGCTGTTGCGGCAATTGATTAATAATCCCCTGCCGGAAGATACTATACTTAATGTCAATGTACCGGATGTCACTCTTAAAGACTTAAAAGGCTATCAGGCAACCCGGCTGGGTCAGCGGCATAAGTCCGAGCCGGTTATCAAGAGCGAAGACCCTCGCGGACGTATCATCTATTGGGTAGGGCCGCCGGGAGCGGAACAGGATGCCGGTCCCGGAACCGACTTTTATGCCATTAATGCGGGTTTTGTTTCGGTTACGCCGTTGCAGCTGGATTTGACCCGGTATGAACGGATCAATGATTTAAAGGCGTGGTTGCCCAAGGAGCATGTTATATGATTCAAAGCCTGCAAGGCATAGGCATGACCTCTTTACGCACCCGTGAGCGCATGATCAAGCGGTTAATGGAACAGGGCATCCAAAACAATAAGGTTCTGGATGTCATGCGCAATACGCCCCGACATATTTTTATGGATGAGGCTTTAGCCAGTCGGGCTTATGAAGATACGGCACTGCCGATTGGTTTTAATCAGACGATTTCCCAGCCTTATATTGTCGCGAAAATGACCGAGTTGTTGTTCGCGTCATCTAATCGATTGTCAAAAGTGTTGGAAATAGGCACCGGCTGCGGCTATCAAACGGCAATTTTGGCGCAGTTTGTTGATCATGTGTATTCCGTTGAAAGAATCGCGTCATTGCAGAAAAAAGCCAAGGATCGGTTATGGGATTTAAAATTGAAAAATGTCAGTTACTTGCACAGTGATGGCGGCTGGGGGTGGCTGGATCACGCACCCTATGATGGTATTCTGGTTGCCGCCGCGCCGGCTGAAATTCCGGAAATGCTGTTGCAACAAATGGCGGTTGGCGGCGTGATGGTTATTCCTGTTGGCAAGGACAGCAGCCAGCAGCTCCAGAGAATAACGCGCACAGAAAGCGGCTATGAAGTTGAAAAGTTGGAACCGGTTGTTTTTGTGCCTTTTTTGTCCGGAAGGAAATAAGCTTGTTTTAAAACGGTACGGCAAAATCCTGCTGCAGCCTTAACTTGGTGCGTGGACAAGGATTGATTGCGGAATCAGGATCCTTGATTTTTCTCTTATGTTGGCCAGATATACTCTGCTGGCGTTCGTTTAACAAACCCTATTTTCAGGCAATGCCTGATGCGGTCGTTAGCTTCAATGAAGCTCAAAACTGTCTTAAGGCCTGAATAGTTTTTGGTGTATGTCTATTACTCATTTTTGGAATGATGATAGGTATCGGTCTCAACATTATGCCGGCAGTTTGTATAACGCCAGCACCCGTTAAGGGCTGCAGGCTATAAAACGTAGCAGGAAATATGAGCTTGAAAAAGCGAGTGTGCTTGATTGCAGGAGTGCTGCTGGAATAGAGGAATAAAGGAATAGAGAGGGCAGGATGTAGCCGGGCAGATCAACTGCCCGGCGTACCTTTCTAGCTTACTTCTTTTTGTTGCGTTCGTTGACTTCTTTGATAACTTCATCAGCCACGTTTTTAGGGCATGGCATATAGTGCGAGAATTCCATAGAGAATTGGCCGCGACCTGAAGTCATGGTGCGCAAGTCACCGATGTAACCGAACATCTCACTCAGAGGTACATCCGATTTGATACGAACACCGGTTGCGCCTGCATCCTGAGATTTGATCATGCCGCGGCGACGGTTAAGGTCGCCGATAACATCACCCACGTGATCGGATGGTGTGAAAGTATCAACTTTCATGATCGGTTCAATCAATTGCGGACCTGCTTTTGGAATCGATTGACGGAAAGCCGCTTTCGCAGCGATTTCAAATGCAATCGCAGAAGAGTCAACCGCGTGAAAAGCACCGTCGGTCAAGATAACTTTAAAGTCCAAGCAAGGGAAGCCGGCCAATACGCCTTTATCCAACATGCTCTTAAAGCCTTTTTCAACCGCCGGCCAGTATTCGCGCGGCACGTTACCGCCGGTAACCGCTGATTCAAAGACAAAACCGCTGCCCGGCTCGCCTGGCTCGATAATATAGTTGATCTTGCCGTATTGACCTGAACCACCTGATTGTTTCTTGTGGGTGTATTCGTCTTCAACCGATTTGGTGATGGTTTCGCGGTAGGCCACTTGAGGTTTACCGACGATAACATCAACGCCGTGAGTACGTCTTAAGATGTCGACTTTAATATCAAGATGCAGTTCGCCCATACCTTTAAGAATGGTTTCGCCGCTGTCTTCATCGGTTTCAACGTGGAAAGACGGATCTTCCTGAATCATTTTACCCAGCGCGATACCCATTTTTTCGGAAGCCGCTTTGTCTTTCGGTGAAATCGCTAATGAGATAACGGGATCAGGGAAGACCATCGGTTCCAATGTTGCAGGGAATTTAGGATCGCACAGTGTGTGACCGGTTTGTACGTTCTTCATACCCAATACGGCAACGATGTCGCCCGCTTGAGCTGAATCAAGTTCATTACGAGCGTCCGCATGCATTTCCACAATACGGCCGATACGCTCAGTTTTGCCGGTGAAGGTATTCAATACTGAAGTACCTTTTTCCAGTTTGCCGGAGTAGATACGCAAGAACGTTAACGCACCAAAACGGTCATCCATAATCTTGAACGCCAAAGCGCGTAACGGTTTGTCGGCATCAACGATAGCAAAAGTGCCTGTTGGGTTACCTTCCAGGTCAACTTCAGGCTGTGGCTTAACTTCTGTTGGGCTAGGCAGGTAATCGATAACGGCATCCAGAACCAGCTGCACGCCTTTGTTTTTGAAAGACGAGCCGCAGTAAGTCGGGAAGAAGTCCAGGTTGATTGTACCTTTGCGGATACAACGCTTGATGGTGTCGATATCGGGTTCTTCACCTTCCAGGTATTTTTCCATGACATCGTCATACTGATCGGCAACTTGGTCGATCATTTTTTCGCGCCATTTTTCAGCATCAGCTACCATGTCGGCAGGGATATCTTTGATCTCATAGTTCATTGGATCCCCGGAATCATCCCATATCCAGGCTTTGCGAGTCAGCAGGTCGACCACGCCGGAGAATTGATCTTCAGTACCGATAGGCAAAGTCATCACTAATGGCACAGCGCCGAGCACTTCTTCAACTTGCTTAACCACGCGATAGAAGTCAGCGCCGATGCGATCCAGTTTGTTAATGTAAATAACACGGGATACTTCAGAATCGTTGGCATAACGCCAGTTGGTTTCTGATTGAGGTTCTACGCCGCCTGAGCCGCAGAAAACGCCGATACCGCCGTCAAGAACTTTCAATGAACGATAAACTTCAATAGTAAAATCAACGTGTCCTGGAGTATCGATGATATTAAAACGGTGATCTTTCCAGAAACAAGTAGTGGCCGCAGACTGAATGGTAATACCGCGCTCCTGCTCCTGTTCCATGAAGTCTGTAGTCGCCGCGCCATCGTGCACTTCGCCGATTTTGTGGATTTTACCGGTGAGTTTTAAAATCCGCTCGGTAGTCGTTGTTTTACCGGCATCGACGTGAGCGAAGATGCCAATATTTCTGTAATGCGCTAAATCTGTCATGTTTTTACTCTAAAGTTGGGCATAAAAAACTTTTTGGTGACCGCTCTCGATAAACGCTCATTATGAACGTCTACTGAGGACTCGTACCGGGGCGGTGGGCTACATATCATAATCCGCAGTCATACAACCTAAGACCGCGGTGGCGGTAGCCATCGGAGTGGATGAAATGCGTCAGGTACATGCTGATAGCTCAAAGCCGAGTGAGGTGCATTTTTTGGGTCACCATCGCTGCTCACTCGTCCAGCTTCGAAAGTTTTCTATTTTAACCTAAAAAACGTTATAAAAACATAGAAAACCCATGTGTTATGTTGTGGCTGCGTTAAAACGGTTAATCTATCCGGCGATTTGCTGTTGGTAAAATGGATAAGGATCACCTTGAAGTCTCAGTGGAACAGTCCCGGCCGCTTTTGGATACATAAAGGCGGGTTGCGCAATATTCATGTTTTTGCAGTAGCCCTGTTGGTTTTTGACATTGTTGATCAGCAAGGGTAGGTATGAAATAGTCTTCTTTAAAATGTTCTCGGATACTAAGATAGCGGTTTCCGGCTATTCAGTTTTTTAAAAGAAGAAGCACTGTATAAAAGTGATATGAATGGAGATTTATTCTATATATAATCAAACTAAAGTTTCGCAAAAACAGCTACATTTGCCGATATGTTATTGTGAAACATTCAATCGCAAGCGGCAGATTAAGATTGTGGCTGATACAGGCGTTATAAAAATTTTGTTGTGACGCATGTTGTAATGACGGAATCGATTAAAAAGCAATAAAATCATCTATCTTGTCAGCACGAGAAAATGCCGCTTGCGGGGCAAGGCTTAAAGTGAGTATTACTGTACACAATCAAATGACATCGAACAGCGATCCCCTAAAACTTAATTTAATCAGAATGGGCATGGAAACGGTTTCTTCCAAAACCATAGAGGAACCCCGTTCTCTTAACGCGTGGGTGCACATTTTATGTAATGAAGAAATGCCGATATTTTCCAATACGGCACTAAATGTTCATGACGTGTTGAGCGATGATAGAAAGGGCGCTATGGAATTGGCTTCTGTTATTTTGCAGGATCCGAATCTGACGGTTAAGTTGTTAAAGATAAGTAACACCCCTCATTACAATCCGTCTCGTAAGAAAATGATTACGGTATCGCGGGCCATTATTATGCTTGGTTCCGAGGTTATTCGTGAATTAACACTGGTTTGTTCCTTTTTGGAATCTGTCCTGTCTGCGACTAACAAAGAGCAGGCCAATGAAGAAATAGCTCAAGCTATCCATGCTGCGGTGCATGCGAAGTCCATAGCAATGGCGGTAAACGATCCGTTGCCGGAAGAAATTTTTATTGCCACATTACTTAACCATATTGGCAGTATCTCTTTCTGGTGTTTTTGCGGGGAAGAAGGAGAGCGTATTCAAGCTTTAATCAATAAGGGAAATTGCAGTCGCGAAGAAGCAGAAACGCAAGTGTTGGGTTTTAAATTGGCAGAGTTGAGCGCTTGTTTAAGTAAAGCCTGGAAATTAGGCGGCCTGATTGAGGAGTCTATCAAGCCGGGTATAAGGTCCAACAATCCCAGAGTGGGCTTGGTTCACTTAGGCTATGAAATTACCGAAGCGTTAAAGGAAGGAGTAGACTCAGAAAAATATAATGCCTGTGTCAGGAAGATTGAGGCTCTTACCAAGGAGTCCCAAGAAGTCATCATCGAAATGCTCCAGAATAATACCGTTGATGCTTCTGATATGGCTTGCCAATTTGGCGCCACGGATGCCGCCATGCTTATTCAACGTCCTCTAGATAAAGGCGTTGAATTGGAAGAATCGTTGCCGGTTACTGATAAAAAACAACTGCAACTTCATATTTCGCAAGACATAATCTCGATAATAAGCGATCAATTTGATATCAATTTGCTACTTGAAACGGTGCTTGAAGGGATTCATCGGGGCATCGGCATGGATCGAACTACTTTTTCTTTGTTAGTGCCTGATAAACAGTCGCTTAGAGAAAAGTTGTCATTGGGCTGGCGCAAAGAATCGTATGAGCACAAGGTTATTTTCAATATCTCGGAAACGCCGCCAAATATTTTTTTTCATGTTCTGGCCGGTACTCAAGCTTTCTGGGCTAAGCCTTTAGTGAATAGTAAGCTGTATACGCTCCGGGATATTAATATGATTGGCAAAAACGAATGTTTTCTCATGCCGGTTTTTTCCAACAACACACCGATAGGCCTAATTTATACCGATCGAGGGATAACCAACCAGCCGTTAACTGAAGAAGATTTTAATGCTTTTAAGCATTTTTCCCAGCAGGTGAATATAGGCCTTGCAGTTTATCGTATGCAGCGGACAGCTAACGGGAAAAAAGACAGTAGTATTGAGTAAAACAGCGGCTATTGAGCTTGCCAGGCAGACGATTTGGCAGAGCTGGTGCAATATTGATCAAGTAACTTGATAAAGTCCTCCCGCTCAATCTCTTGGGCGCCAAAGCTTTCTAGATGTGTTGTATGCACTTGACAGTCTATTAGCCGATAATCCCAAGATTTAAGATACTGAACCAAGGTAGCGAAAGCTACTTTAGAGGCATCGGTTCTGGTATGAAACATAGACTCGCCAAAAAAAACCTGTCCCAGCGCGACGCCGTATAATCCACCAACCAATTCATCGTCAATCCAGGCTTCAATCGAATGAGCAAAGCCGGCCCTGTGCAGTTGATTATAAGCGTTCTTGATTTCCGCTGTTATCCAAGTGCCTGCTTCGTCTTTGCGGGGGTCTGCGCAGGCAGAAATGACTTCGTTAAAAGCTTGGTCAAAAGTGATTGAAAAAATATTTTTCCGCATGGTTTTACGCAAGCTGCGGGAAATAATCAGCTTGTCAGGAAATAAAACCAGGCGAGGATCCGGCGACCACCACAAGATGGGCTCGTCGGCGTTATACCAGGGAAATATTCCGTGCCGGTAGGCGTTCAGTAGTCGATGTTGGGATAGGCAGCCGCCGACTGCGATCAAGCCGTCCGGTTCGCGGAGGGCTTGATGCGCCAACGGGAAATCTTGTTCCGGATTTTGGGGATCAAGAACAGTCAATCGCATAACTTCAATTTAAGGTATGGGATTGAAAAAACTATCGCAGCCATTAATTTCAAGCAGTAGTTCAACCGACCAATTCATCAAGAAATTTTTCTGCATCCAGTGCTGCCATACAGCCTGCGCCTGCTGAAGTAATGGCTTGCTTATAAACGGAGTCCATGACATCGCCGGCAGCAAATACACCTTCAACGCTGGTGGCAGTGGCGTTTCCGTGAATGCCGCTTTTGACTTTAATATAACCGTGCTCCATTTCAAGCTGACCCTCAAAAATACCGGTATTAGGCGTGTGGCCAATGGCTATGAATACGCCATGCACATCCAGTTCCTTGGTTGAGCCATCCAGAGCATTCTTGATTCTAAGGCCGGTAACACCCATATCGTCTCCCAACACTTCATCCAGCTGATGATTCCATTCAATGACGACGTTGCCGCTTTGCGATTTTTCAAGCAGTTTGTCGGAAAGGATCTTTTCGGAACGGAATTTGTCGCGGCGATGCACGACAGTGACCTTGGAAGCGATATTGGATAAATACAGCGCTTCTTCAACAGCCGTATTGCCGCCGCCGATAACCGCAACCGGTTTGTTTCTATAGAAAAAGCCGTCGCAGGTCGCGCAAGCTGAAACGCCTTTGCCTTTGAACGCTTCCTCTGATTCCAGGCCCAAATACCGTGCTGAAGCGCCGGTTGCAATAATCAGCGCATCGCAAGTGTAAGTTCCGGAATCGCCGGTTAAAGTAAAAGGGCGAGCGGATAAATCGGCCGTGTGAATGTGATCGAAAATGATCTCGGTAGCGAAGCGCTCGGCATGCTTATGCATTCTTTCCATGAGCGCCGGCCCTTGTAAGCCCTCGATATCGCCGGGCCAGTTATCTACCTCGGTTGTGGTCGTTAACTGCCCGCCTTGTTGCATGCCGGTAATAATGACCGGATTCATGTTGGCTCGTGCAGCATAGATAGCGGCCGTATAACCGGCAGGGCCGGAGCCGAGAATCAGAAGGCGGCAATGTTTGGAATCACTCATTAAAAATCCTTGGTAGTGTCAAGATAAATAAATTAATTATGAAGACGAAAGCGTGTTTCGTAAACAGTTTTATCGGGTATGGCTGACGTGGAATTGCTGAAGTGCGGAGCGAGGTTTAATGCGGATATTATTAATGTGAAACATCCTCTTATTGATCTATAATCATGTTTTGTGGGTAATTTATGTGACGAGTTGTTGAATATGGCTGCTGTAATGGAAGAAAAAACCTTTCGCGGCTTGCGAGAAGTCGCTTTTTTAGGCTTCATTGCAAGTGGATTATTTTTTTTAATTTCGTTGATCACGTTTAGTAATGAAGATGCGGGTTGGACGCATAGCGGATCAGTACAGACAGTCTCAAACGCGTGTGGTGTTTTTGGTGCATGGATTGCTGATTTCACGCTCAGCTGTTTTGGGCTGGTCGCTTATTTGTTTCCGGTCATCATCTTCTGGCAAGGTTATCTGGTTTATACGCGAGGCAGACAAGGCCGCGAAAAAATGATTATTGCGCTGCAATGGATAGGTTCTATAGCGACCATTATTTCAGGCGCAGCATTAATGAATTTGTACCTATTGAGAATAGGGATCGAACTGCCCAGCAATACCGGCGGTATTTTAGGTCAGGAAACCGGCAATGCATTATTGGTCGTGCTCGGCAATTCGGGGGCGACATTACTCCTGTTAGTGATCTTATTGGCTGGTGTTACCTTGGTTACCGGCTTGTCATGGGTGGCGTTAATAGACGCTATCGGCAAATATACCGTACTTATCTGTCAGTTTTTTGGCAGCAGCGTTTTGAGTTTTCTTCAAGACCGCTCAGTCAAACGCGCTCAGATACCGGTCAATAATCCGGTTAGATCGGATCCTAAAAGAAAAATCAGCGCCAAAGCCATACCGGCTGTCGAAAAACCGGCAGAGAAACCGCAGCCGGTAATAAAAAGCAGTTTTCCGCCCAAAAAACAGCCAGTCGTCAAATATGACGCCAGCCAAGGCGTTTTACCTTCGCTGGAGTTGCTGGATCATCGCGACACCCGCGTTATCGGTTATTCGCAAAGCGACTTGGAAGAAATGTCGCGTCTGGTGGAAGATATTTTGGCCGATTTTAACGTCGTTGTGTCCGTTGTCGGATTCCATCCTGGCCCTGTTATCACCCGTTTTGAATTGCAACCAGCAGCAGGCGTTAAAGTCAGCCGCATCAGCACGCTGTCCAAAGACTTGGCCAGAGCGTTGTCGGTTACCAGCGTTCGTATCGTTGAAATTATTCCCGGTAAATCCGTAGTCGGTCTTGAAATTCCCAATCAGGAACGGGAAATGGTGACCTTGCGGGAACTTTTGGTATCTGCACCTTTTGAAAAGTCCAAGTCGCTGCTGACCCTGGCGATGGGTAAGGATATTTCCGGTACACCGATGGTGGCCGATCTCGGTAAAATGCCTCATGCGCTGGTTGCAGGCACCACAGGTTCCGGTAAATCGGTCGCCATCAATACCATGATTCTCAGTCTGCTCTACAAGGCGACGCCGGAGCAGGTGCGCTTGATCATGATCGACCCGAAGATGCTGGAATTATCGGTTTACGAGGGCATTCCGCACTTATTGACTCCTGTCGTCACCGATATGAAGGAAGCCAGCAATGCATTGCGCTGGGCGGTTGCGGAAATGGAAAGACGCTATAAATTAATGTCCAAAATGGGTGTCAGGAACCTTGCCGGCTTTAATCAGCTGATAGAAGACGCGACCGCAAGAGGCGAGGCCATCAGAGACCCGATGTTCCAAATGATCAATCCGTTGGAGGAAGGGGAAGAGTATCCGACCTTATCCACGTTGCCCAGCATCGTCATCGTCATTGATGAATTGGCCGACATGATGATGATCGTCGGCAAAAAAGTCGAAGAGCTGATCGCCCGTCTGGCGCAAAAAGCCCGGGCAGCCGGCATCCATTTGATCCTGGCCACGCAACGCCCATCGGTCGACGTATTGACCGGCCTGATCAAAGCCAACGTACCGACCCGGATTTCATTTCAGGTCTCGTCGCGCATTGACTCGCGCACCATTCTCGATCAAGGCGGCGCGGAAACGTTGCTGGGCAACGGCGATATGTTGTTTTTACCTTCCGGCACCAGTATTCCGGTTCGTGCTCATGGCGCATTTGTCGATGACCATGAAGTGCATCGTGTGGTTGAATTTTTAAAACAGACTGCGCCGCCCAATTATCTGGAAGATATCACCCGCGACTCTTCTGATTCGAGTGATAGTTACAGCTCGGGCGGCGGTGGCGGTAATGGTAATGGCGGTTCTGAAATGGATGCCTTGTATGATGAAGCCGTGCAATTTGTTACGGAAACCCGTAAAGCTTCAATCTCGAGTGTGCAAAGACGCTTTAAAGTAGGCTATAACCGCGCCGCAACCATGATTGAAGACATGGAAGCGGCCGGTGTCGTCAGTCCTGCGGAAAGCAATGGTTCAAGAGTTGTGCTGGCGCCGCCGCCCGTAAGAGATTAACCATGAACATTGCGTTGATCGGTGTCGTCATCGCGTTGGTGGCGATCCTCGGCGGCATTGTTATGGTCAGGCGCAATTCTTCCCAACAACCGTTTCAAGTCAAAGTCGTTCTTTTCGGGATTTATTTCTGGGGACTGGTGTTTTTTCAGCTGGTTGTAGTGGGACTCGGATACTACTGGGCTAAGGCGTAGATACGCAGTCATCAAGCAAAGCGTTGTCCACTTTGATTTAATGCGAGAGTTTCGGCGCACTTGATTATTTTTCCTTGAATGTTTCCTCTTGTGCATCATCGGGCACAAAGCCAGCGGGCAGCTTACCGGCGCCAAGCGTTTTACCTTGGCGACTTTGCAACAACAAAGCTCGGATGCGTTCGCCTTGTTCCGCTCGAGCTCTTTCCTGCTCGGCCCGAAGTTTTTCTGTCGCTTTTTGGGCTATGCTTTCCTGATGGGTTCGCCAGACATCAATGGTAAGTTGTGAGGCTATTGTGCCTAGAAATACGCCAAGAGCGATTTGTAGCACTAGTTTCATGTTGGGCATAGATATATCTCTGATTGAAAAACTGAATTATAAAAACAAAAAAGCCGCTTAAGGATAACCTTAGCGGCTAAGTTTTCGTTTTTCGTAGGTCAGTTCCCGAACCACCAGACTGAGAACTGACTAAGTAATCAACAGGAGACAAACTGTTGATTAAGGGATAGCGGGGCCTCCTGCGCCGATAGTTACAGCTACTTCATCTTCACCCCCAACAGCGCATAATGGATGCGCCCATCCGCTCGCTTGGTTGTAGTCGATGCCATCATGGCCGCCAGGACCTACGCCAGGAGGAAGGAAATTAAAGCCATTTAAATTGTTTCTTGTTCGCCATGCAATGTTATGGTCTGCACAAGATGAATCGCCGCTGACGCCGATAGCGCCAACTATATTGCCGGAATTGGTGTAGAGCGCAAGGCCTCCGCCAAATACGTTAACCCCGCCAATTTTTACTCCAACTAAAGGGTCATTAGGTTGGCCGTAATTCTTCGATGGTCCTTTATAAGCCGCATCAGTATCAACAGGGTTGCTATGTTGCAAGCCAAATAGGCTGCCGCCGGGCTGAACGGCTGTATACAGGTTGGCTGTGGAAAGGGCTAGGCCGGGAAGACTGAATGAATTCGCAGTATTGGCTTTTTGGGCTGATATGACACGGCTGCCGGGCCACTGATCGCCCCGGTCGGAGCCAGTAAACGCTACGGCACAAACGATGCCATCTCTATCGACAACAGTGCCCCACATATGTAAATCGAAACCGCCATTAGCTTCACTTTGTGCCGCAATTAAAGCGGCCTTTAGTGCGGCATGATCGGGCAGGGACGCGCAATTTGAATTTGCTGAATCTGCCAAAGCGATGCTAGAGACTGCGGTTAAAGAACCTATCAATGCAAAATTAACAATTGTTTTGTTCATTTTTATTTTTCTCAAAAGTTTGGAGTTAAGTTAAAGCGATTTGTAGAACCTAAACTCAGTAGCTTGGTTTTCTACATTGCTCAATGCATTATCTCCAGCATAAGGAAAGTCCACCCCCCTCTATTCGCTTAATTCCGTTCGCAATGCCGGCCCATCTAATACTGACTCCCAAATTTCAGAATCAGTATCGAGAAAATTCTAACTATTAGGGTTTTTATTGTCTATGTTTTTTAAAGGGTTTTTTGATTTTAGGGATAGGGATGGTTTTTGCTGAAAGCACGTTTTTTTCGAGGTTTCAATTAGTTAAAGATAAGATTGCCTAATAGGGATAAAAGCAGATTTTTGATACAGGAAGATATATATAAAGGATAAATAAACATTAACTCGGCTTTTAGGTTTATTGACAATAGCCCGGTGAGCTGATACTTTGCCTCGCTGGCACTCGTCTTAATGGAGTGCTAATTTTAGTCGCAGAGGTTGGTGTGAGTAAGACGCAGGTTTTAAATGAGCGGTCGCTACAGCTGTTAAAAATGCTGGTTGAGCGCTATATCAGTGATGGTCAGCCGGTGGGCTCACGGGCTTTATCAAAAGATTCGGATTTAAATCTAAGTCCGGCAACTATTCGCAATGTCATGGCCGACCTGGAAGATCTGGGCTTGGTACATTCGCCGCATACTTCAGCAGGACGGGTGCCTACGGTCAGCGGCTATCGCTTGTTTGTTGATAGCTTGTTGACGCTTAAGCCGCTGCAATCGGAAGACTTGACCCGGCTGCATCAGGGCCTGTCGTTAAGTGAAGATACCCATGATGTGATCGGCGTCGCCTCTCGACTGCTGTCTGAGTTAACGCAGATGGCCGGGGTGGTGACCTTGCCTAAAAGAGAGCTGGTCTGCTTGCGTCATATCGAGTTTCTATCTTTATCTCATACCCGTGTTTTGGTCATCTTTGTTACCAATGAGCAGGAAGTTCATAACAAAATCATCCATACCTCTAAAGTTTTCAGCCCCGCCGAATTACAGCAGGCGGCCAATTATTTGAATTCGATTTATTCCGGACGCAGCCTGGATGCGGTGCGCAAAGCCGTTTTAAAGGAGTTGCAGGAAGATAAAGAGCGCATAAACCAAGGCATGCTGGATGCGGTAAAAATGGCGCAGCTGGCGTTCGATCAGGACAATAAAAAAGATGATTATGTGTTGACCGGTGAAACCAATTTAATGGGTTTTTCCGAGCTGTCCGATATGGAGCGGCTAAGGAGTCTGTTTGAAGCGTTCAGCCAAAAACAAGGTGTTATTCATCTGCTGGATCAATGCATGAAAGCCGATGGCGTGCAGATATTTATCGGTGAAGAATCCGGCTATCGCGCTTTTGATCATTGCAGTCTGGTGACCTCATCATATTCGGTCAGCGACGAAGTAGTCGGGGTACTGGGTGTCATCGGGCCAACGCGAATGGCCTATGAAAGAATCATTCCTTTTGTCGATGTGACGGCAAAATTGTTGGGTGCCGCCTTGAATCCAAAGTCAACGGCCCCACTATAAAACAACATCTTTTGTGCCGTTGGGCATGGATATTAATTTTAAATGTTAAGGAGCTATAAATAATGAGCACTGATCAGGAAGCGCCTGAATCCCAGGTTAAAACTGAAAACGAAACAGTTGTAGAGCCACCGCATACCGAACTGGCTGAGCACGAGCCTACGGTTGAGGAGTTACAACAGGCATTGGCCCAAGCTGAGCAAAAAGCTCAGGAAAACTGGGACAAAGCGGTTCGCGCACAGGCGGAAATGGAAAACCTGAAAAGAAGAACGCAAAAGGATTTGGAAGATGCGCACAAATTTGCTCTAACGGGTTTTGCCAAAGAGTTATTGCCGGTAGTGGACAGTTTGGTGTTAGGCTTGCAGGCCGCAGTAGGTGATAGCGAGGAAGTGAAAAAATTCCGTGAAGGCAGCGAATTAACGATCAAGCAATTCGAATCAGTATTTGCAAAATTCAAAATTGAAACGATTGACCCTATCGGTCAGCCGTTTAACGCGGAACTGCACCAGGCCATGGCCATGCAGGAGGTAGAGGGCGCCGAGCCTAATACCGTGGTTAATGTTTTTCAAAAAGGATACACATTGAATGGACGCTTGCTCCGCCCCGCCATGGTTTTGGTTGCCAAAGCCCCGGAAAAAAAGCCGACAGATACTCCCAGCATCGACGAACAGGCTTGAAATTAAACAAAGCAGCCTCATATTTGTAACAACTTTTACTTTATTAAATAAATTCAAGCCCGGAGAATTCAATGGCTAAAATAATCGGCATAGATTTAGGAACAACAAACTCATGCGTCGCGGTACTGGAAAACGGCGTTGCAAGAGTCATTGAAAATAGTGAAGGCGCTCGTACTACGCCTTCTATTATTGCTTTTACCAGTGATGACGAAGTGTTGGTAGGACAATCGGCGAAACGTCAAGCGGTTACCAACCCGAAAAATACTTTGTTTGCGATCAAGCGCTTAATCGGTCGTCGTTTTAAAGACGATGTCGTGCAAAAAGACATCAAAATGGTGCCTTATAAAATCATTGAAGCTGAAAATGGCGACGCTTGGGTTGAAGTCCACGGCAAAAAAATGGCGGCTCCCGAAGTTTCTGCGCGCGTTTTGATGAAGTTGAAGAAAGATGCAGAAGCTTATTTAGGCGAAGAAGTTACCGAAGCGGTTATTACCGTACCGGCTTATTTTAACGACTCGCAACGTCAAGCCACCAAAGACGCCGGCCGTATTGCCGGACTTGAAGTTAAACGTATTATCAATGAACCGACTGCGTCTGCATTGGCGTTCGGCATGGACAAGCCTAAAGGCGACACCAAAATAGCCGTGTATGACTTAGGTGGCGGTACATTCGATATTTCAATTATTGAAATTGCTGAAATTGAAGGCGAGCACCAATTCGAAGTGTTATCGACCAACGGCGATACTTTCCTGGGTGGTGAAGATTTCGACTCAAGAGTTATTGAGTACCTTGCGTCAGAATTCAAAAAAGAAAGCGGCGTTGACGTGCATAACGATCCGTTAGCCTTGCAACGTTTAAAAGAAGCGGCGGAAAAAGCCAAGATCGAACTGTCTTCAAGCCAGCAAACCGACGTGAATCTGCCTTACATTACCGCAGACGCATCAGGTCCTAAGCATTTGAACGTTAAATTGACCCGCGCCAAACTGGAATCGCTGGTTGAAGAACTGATTAACCGGACTAAAGGCCCATGTGAAATAGCATTGAAAGACGCTAAGTTAACGGCAGCGGATATTGATGACGTGATTTTGGTCGGCGGCCAAACCCGTATGCCGAAAGTACAGGAAATGGTTAAGAGCATTTTCGGCAAAGAGCCACGAAAAGACGTTAACCCTGATGAAGCGGTAGCCTTGGGTGCAGCGATTCAGGCGGGTGTTCTGGGCGGCGAAGTTAAAGACGTATTGTTGTTGGACGTTATTCCATTGTCACTGGGTATCGAGACCATGGGCGGCGTGATGACCAAGCTGATCGAGAAAAACACCACGATTCCAACCAACGCTTCGCAAGTCTTCTCTACTGCGGACGACAACCAAACCGCAGTAACCGTGCATGTACTGCAAGGCGAGCGCGAAGTCGCATCGGCGAACAAATCGTTGGGACGTTTTGACCTGGCCGATATTCCACCTGCACCACGCGGCATTCCGCAAATTGAAGTCGCGTTTGATATTGATGCCAACGGTATTTTGAACGTATCTGCCAAAGACAAGGCGACCGGCAAAAAGCAATCCATCGTCATCAAAGCATCCAGCGGTTTATCGGATGAAGAAGTTGACCGCATGATTAAAGATGCTGAAGCGCATGCTGACGAAGACCGTAAACTGACCCAGTTGGTGGCAGCACGCAACCATGCGGACAGCATTATCCACGCGACTGAAAAATCACTGAAGGAACTGGGCGACCAAGTCGGCGCGGATGAGAAAAGTAACATTGAGCATGCGGTTGAAGCACTGAAAACTGCGATTAAAGGTGATGATAAGGCGGAAATTGAAGCCAAAACCAACGACTTAACCGAGTTGTCCGGTAAATTGGCGGAACGCGTTTACGCACAAAAATCAGCATCTGAAGGCGAAGCGTCCGGCGCTCATGACGCTCATGCTTCTTCAGAGCATCATGCTGCGTCGGATGACGGTGTTGTCGATGCCGAGTTTGAAGAAGTTAAAGATGACGATAAGAAGTAAAATGTAAGCTGGAGGCGTATCGTATGCCTCCCTATGCATTAACTTAAGACATAAAAACTACAAAGAACACGAAGCTCGCGAAGAACAAACTTCGTGTCCCTTCGTGTTCTTTTTGCGGTTTAGTAACCCGTCTCTTATCCTCTTCACGGGTATCCCGGACAAAATCAGATGATAATCATCAAAATCCAACAATAGAATATTGAACCATGGCAAAAGAAGATTACTACAAGCTTCTCGGTGTAGACAGAAACGCCAGTGATGCAGAGATTAAGAAAAGCTATCGCAGCAAGGCGATGAAGTATCACCCGGACAGGAATAAAGACAATCAGGCAGAAGCTGAAGTCAAGTTTAAGCAGATTAAAGAAGCTTACGAAGTCTTATCCGACCCCAAAAAACGTTCCGCTTACGACCAGTTCGGCCATGCCGGAGTCGATGCTTCAATGGGCGGACGTGGCCCCGGAGGCTTTGGCGGTTTCAGCGGCGCTGAAAGTTTCAGCGATATTTTCGGGGATATCTTCGGCGGCGGACGGCAGCAGCGCAGCAGCGTTCAGCGCGGTTCCGACCTGCGTTACAACCTGGAATTAACGCTTGAAGAAGCCGTATTCGGCACCGAAGCTAAAATCCGCGTGCCGGTGCTGGTAACTTGTAAGGAATGTAGCGGTTCCGGCGCTAAAAAAGGCTCCAGCCCGATTATCTGTTCAACTTGCCATGGTCACGGCCAAGTCAGAATGCAACAAGGTTTCTTTTCGGTACAGCAAACCTGTCCAACCTGCCGTGGTACCGGCAAACAAATCAAAGATCCTTGCGGCGCATGCTACGGTCAGGGCCGGGTTCAGGAAAATAAAACCCTGTCGGCAAAAATTCCTGCGGGCGTCGATACCGGTGATCGCATACGTTTGGCCGGAGAAGGCGAAGCCGGAGAAAATGGCGGGCCGGCAGGCGATTTATATGTTCAGGTTCAGGTAAAAGAACATGAGATATTTACCCGTGACGGCGCTAATTTATATTGCGAAGTGCCGATCAGTTTTCCTACCGCCTGCTTAGGCGGCGAGTTGGAAGTGCCGACCTTAAACGGCAAAGTGATGCTGAAAATCCCCGCCGAAACGCAAACCGGAAAATTATTCAGGCTGCGCGGCAAAGGCGTCAAACAAGTCAGAGGCGGTCCGGTCGGCGATTTACTTTGCAAGGTGCAGGTAGAAACGCCGGTGCATCTGACCAAGGAACAAAAAGCCTTGGTTGAACAGCTTAGCGAGTCCTTATCCGGCAGCGGCAAACATCATAGTCCGCAAGAGACTTCATGGACTGACGGCGTAAAAAGCTTTTTCGATAAATTAACGGGATAAATCAATGATGCGTATTGCTGTAGTAGGAGCCTCCGGCCGCATGGGCCTTTGCCTGATTAAAGCCGCGGCACTGGCTAAAAATGCCGAATTGGCCGTTGCCGCGTCCCGTCCAGAGAGTCTTGCCATAGGCCGCGATGCCGGTGAATTGGCGGGCATTAGCGAAATCGGCATTAAAGTCGTCGATGACTTGGCGTCCGTTGTCGACCAATTCGACGTGCTGATCGACTTTACCCGTCCCGATGCGTCCATGGAGTTTATCGAGATTTGCCGACAGGCCGGGAAAAAGCTGGTTATCGGCACCACCGGTTACAGCGACGCGCAAAAAGCCCTTATTGCTGAGGCGGCCAAAGACGTAGCCATCGTGATGGCGCCGAACATGAGCGTCGGCGTCAACCTGTCGCTAAAACTGCTGGAAATGACCGCCAAAGTCATGGGCGATTACACCGACATTGAAGTCATCGAAGCTCATCACCGGCATAAAGTCGATGCGCCGTCCGGCACCGCATTGCGCATGGGCGAAGTCGTCGCCAACGCACTAGGCCGAGACCTGAAAGACTGCGCTATTTACGGCAGGGAAGGCAATACCGGCGAGCGCGACCGAAAAACCATCGGCTTTTCAACTATTCGTGCCGGGGACATCGTCGGCGAGCATACCGTGATGTTTGCCGACGACGGCGAGCGCGTCGAAATCACCCATAAAGCCACCAGCCGCATGACTTTCGCTAATGGCGCAGTCAGGGCTGCGGTTTGGCTGGCTGATAAGGATAGCGGTTTATACGACATGCAGGATGTTTTGGGGCTTTCTTGAGCCTAAAAAACATTTTGTTCACGAAAAAAACACGAAAAGCACGAAAATTTTCAAGCAGATAGATGTAGGCCGGGTTAGCTTAGCGTAACCCGGCACATCGACTTGGCAAATGCTGAGTCTTGTAGGACATATTGAAGCCCATCAAGCACGAATGATGCGCGCATATACCGCACCAAAAGAGCAACTCAACCGAGGCGTTTATTTGCGCATGCAATGACGATATCTTTTTTACCAATACAATCGACTAATCTAGGGACTTCTGTAAATGGACGCATCCGCAATCGTAACTCAAATGTTTAGCCAGATGATAAGCGCCTATTGGTGGGCGATCTTACTGCTGTTCCTAATTTCTTTTCTAAAATCGCCTTTTATGAAAAGAGTATTTGGTGAGTTTCTAGTAAACGTAGCAGCATCGTCTTTTCTGGATAAGAAAATCTACACATTGTTTAAGAATGTTACGCTACCAACAGAGGACGGAAGCACTCAAATCGATCACATTATTGTGTCCCGATACGGTATCTTTGTGGTCGAGACCAAGAACATGAAAGGCTGGATATTCGGCAGCCAAAAGCAACCATTCTGGACACAGCAGATTTATCGGCACAAGAGCAAATTCCAAAATCCGCTAAATCAGAACTATAAACATACCGAGATATTGCGGTCTGCACTGGAACTCGACAAAGATAAGGTGTTTTCGGTGGTTGTCTTTGTCGGCGATAGCGCCTTCAAAACTGCAATGCCGGAGAATGTTGTTTACGGAATGAGTTATATCCGCTTTATAAAAAATAAGAAACAGGTCATTCTTGATGATAATGATGTCCTGACCATATGCGCCAAGATACAGTCCGGTCGGTTAAAACCATCAATTAGAACTCACATTGATCATGTTAAGCATGTCAAAACGCTGGTCGAGGAAAAGCAACGGCAAAATGATAATTCATGCACGAAATGCGGTATGCCAATGACGCTGAGAACTGCACGGCAAGGTGTCAACCAAGGTAAGCAGTTCTGGGGATGTACCGGTTATCCCAGATGCAAAACGGTTAAACAGATAACATAGGAAATCTATCGTTCTCAAAATATCTATTTCCTTCTTCATTAAGGCCGTGCCCATCCAGGTGACGGGCTATCATCCTGAATTCCGCGATAAATCTTTCTGAATTTCGGGCCAATCTTTGGCGTCAAAAAGATTGATCCGCAACAGATAGCTTTTTCTTTGTTATATTGCTCACCAACAAAATCTATAACAAAGAAAACGAATGATAAGAATATTCCACACCGCAGACTGGCATCTGGGGCATCATCTGCACGGCGTCTCCAGGCAACAGGAGCATCAGCGATTTTTGGACTGGCTGTTGGACGAGTTGCACAACAAACAAGCCGATGCATTGATTGTTGCCGGTGATATTTTCGATTCCGCCAATCCCTCTTCTGCCGCGCAATCTCAGCTTTATGAATTTTTGGTCAAAGCCAAGACCCGGTTGCCGAATCTGGATGTCGTGCTGGTCGGCGGTAATCACGATTCCGCGTCACGGCTGGATGCGCCATTTCCCATTTTAAATGCGCTGGGCGTTACCGTTGTCGGCGGTTTGTCACGGGACGGTCAGGGCAATATCGATTGGCAACGCCTGCTGGTGCCGCTGACCAATGCGGCGGGCGAGATTAAAGCCTGGTGCGGAGCCATGCCGTTTTTGCGCAATGCCGATTTGCCGTCCAATCAACAGGAAGAAGATCCGTTAATCTCCGGCATGAAAGCGCTGTATGCCGAACTGTTCGAACAGCTGCAACAAAAAGCGGGCAATACTGAAAGCCTGATCCTGACCGGGCACTGTTACATGGTCAACGGCGCGGTATCCGAATTAAGCGAACGCAAAATACTGGGCGGCAACCAGCATGCGTTGCCGGTTGAATTATTCTCCGACGATATTTCTTATGTGGCGTTAGGCCATTTGCATTTGGCGCAACGGGTCGGCGCAAACGAGCATATCCGCTACAGCGGTTCGCCGATTCCATTGTCGTTTGATGAAAGCGATTATCCGCATCAGGTTGTCCAAGTCGATGTCAAGGCAGGTCAACTGATTGAAACCATCGCCGTTAAAATCCCCCGTAGCGTGCAATTACTCAGAATACCGAACGGCAAGGATTTTGCCGTATTGCCGGAAGTGATCGAGCATTTGCAAAGCTTGATTCTGGACGAGCTGCCGATCGAACAACGGCCGCTGCTTGAATTGCGTATCCGACTGGAAAAACCGGAACCCGGATTGCGCCAGCAGATTGAAGACGTGATCGCCAAACTGCCGGTGCGCTTGTTGAAAATCTCCACCGCCTACAGCGGTAGCGAAAAAAGCCTGGCTGATTTAAAAATCGAAGAACGCCTGGAGGAACTGCAGCCGCTGGATGTATTCCAGCGCTGCTATCAAAACAAATATGACAAGGACGCGCCCGAAGCCATGAATGCGTTGTTTAATGAATTGGCTGAAAGCCTGCAAGGAACGGAATAATGCGGATTTTAGCGATACGCGGAAAAAACCTGGCCAGCTTGGCCGAGCCGTTCGAGATTTCATTCAATTCAGGGCCGTTGGCGCAGGCCGGGTTATTTGCGATTACCGGCCAAACCGGAGCCGGTAAAAGCACGATTCTGGATGCGTTGTGTCTGGCGCTATACGACAAAATCCCGCGCTTGCCGGATGGCCATGGTTTTGCGGTCGGCCATAAAGACGAGGACGAGAACCTGCGCGTGACCAGCAACGACGTGCGCTCGATACTACGCCGGGGCACTGCCAGCGCCTATGCCGAAGTGGATTTTATCGGCAAGGACAAGCATCACTACCGGGCACGCTGGGAAGTCAGCAAAGCCCGGGGCAAAGCGGACGGACGCTTGCAGGCGCAGGATGTCGCGTTGACAAAAATCGACGACGGCCAGCGCATCGGCCAGGGCAAGAAAAACACCTTGGAAACAATCAGTGAATTGATCGACCTGAATTTCGACCAGTTCCGCCGCTCGGTGCTGCTGGCTCAGGGCGATTTCGCCGCGTTTTTGAAAGCCAAAAAAGACGAGCGTTCCAGCCTGCTGGAGCGCATTACCGGCACCGAACTGTATTCCGAGCTGTCCATTGCCGCATTCGAGCGGGCCCGGCAGGAAAAAGAAGCGCTGAGCCAGATTACAAACAAGCTACAGGATCAAATCCCGCTGGATGCCGATGCTCGTCAACTGCTCGAACAGCAACGGGATCAGTTCATCAGCCAGTTGGCCGATATTGACCTGCAAATCGCTTCCAACCAGAAAATCATCGACTGGTACGCCGAACTGAAAAAACTGCAACAAGCCGAACAGGCTGCTCGAGATAATCTTGCAGTCCGCCAGCAAGCCTGGGATACGGCCGAAGACGATCGGCAGTTGATACGCAAAGTCGAAGCCGCGCAGCCGTTAAAGCCGTTGCTAAGTCAGTATCAGGCAGCAGATGCCGAACATCGTGATGCCCAGCAAAAACTTCAAGGCAGCAGTGCGCAGCAGCTAACCGCTGAAATAAAACTGCAAGGCGCAAAGGAGCAACTCGAAACTCTGGCTGCGGCGTTAACCCAAGCCGAACAGCAGCAACAGCAGGCGCAGCCGGTATTAATACAAGCCAGGGCATTGGATACCCGAATCGATGTTATCCGGCAAGCGGCCGGTACCCTGGCTCTCGAAGAACGTCAATTGCTTGCAGCGCTGGACAACGGCGAAAAAGAATACCAATTGCTATTTGCTCGACAGGCGGAACAAGCCGCGGAACTGCAACAGCTTAATATCTGGCTGGAGCAAAATCAGGCGATCAAACCGATTGCCGCGGAATGGAATCGATGGGATGGCGAGCTGGAGCGCTACCAAACGCTGAATACCCGGAAAACAGACGCCGTGCTCAATGCGGATCGGCTAAGGCTGGCGATTGCCAACGATGAATATGGTTTGGCAGCGTTAAAGTCGGTGATCGATAACAATCATTTAAAGTTGGAATTACACCAACAAACGCTGGAGCAATTGAAAACGCAGGACAGCCGGCAGTCTCTTGAAGATTTGCATCACGGCAAAAGCGATCTTGAAGCCAAGCGCGAGCAGATCGCCCTGGCACTAAGTCTGGCGAATAATGCCCAGCAGCTGCAACAGACTATCCGGCAGGACACAGAAAAACTGGCGGCTACCGAACAGGCGATTAATGATGGCGCGCTGCAACTGCAATGCTTAAGCCAGCAGCAGGCGGCTAATGGCATCGCTCTGGTCGAGGCGAAGAAAGCCTTGGAGCTGATACAGGCAACGACGCATAAAAACGCCGAACAGTTCCGTGCTTTGTTGCAGCAAGATCAGCCTTGCCCGGTCTGTGGTGCGTTGGAACATCCGTGGCAAGATCATGTCAGCGTAGACAATGCGCATGCCGCAGCCCAGTCTGCGCGGGTTGCCGAGCTGGAAAACCAACAGGCAACGCTGATTAAAGCTATCGCTGAATTGACCAAAGGTATCAGTCAAGGCCAGACCGAAAAAGCAGAACTGGCCGATAAGCTGGCCGAAGCGCAGACCAAACTGGTTCAATACGCTAATGATTGGTCGGTTCTGGCTATGGCTGATAAGGTCGCATCGGTTCCCGACCGATTGCGACACTTCTACCATCCTTGGCAGTTGCCGGATTTTCTAGTTGACGATAGCCAGCTTTTGCCAGTGCTTAAAAGCCAAAGCGAACAGATCGGTTCAGCGCTGGAACTGATCAAGCAACAGGAAAAAGCGGCTCTTGAATTACAAAAACAGCTTAAAGCGGCGCAGGATTTATTCGCTGCCGAGCAGAAAAATAAGGAAAATTTATCTGCCGAATATGCCGCGTTGGATAAGCTGCATGCCAAAAATAAAGCCGACTTGGAACATGTCGCCGCCGGTATTGTGGAGCTGGATAAACAACTGCAAGCGATTATTGAATTATTGGCGCAGCCGTTTCGGCAGGTGAACAACTGGCAAACTAATTTGCAGCATTCCGCTGAAAAACTCAGGCAGGAGTGCGCGTTAAAAGCGCAGCAATTCCAGAGCACTGAACAACAGCTTGACGCCGCCGGCAAAGTCCTGGAAGAAATCAACCATAATCAAAAAATTGCCGAGCAGGCGCTAAATCAATGCCGGCAACAGCATCGGCTTAAGCAGATCGAATTAAACAGTCAAACGGAACAGCAGCAAAAATTGTTAGCCGAGCGGGAGTCAGTGCTGCCGAATGTGAGCGCCGACAGTTACGAGCAAAGCGTTAATCAAAACGCGCAGTCCGCAAGAACTGCTCACCAGCAAGCCGGCAATACTGTCAGCCAAGCGGAAACAGAGTTGGCAGCCCATAAGCAGGCTCAACAGCATTGGCAAGCCGAGGTTGGTAGACGTTACGACAACCTGGAAAAAGCGATAAGTACCTTGAACCAGTCACTGGAAAAGCACGCTATCGACCTTGAGCAATTAAGCCGCTTGCTGGAAAAAGACGAGCACTGGCTGGCTGAACATAAAACCCAAATGGCGGAACTGGAGCGCACCCTGCAAGAGTCATTGGCTTTATTAAAAATTAAGGCCGACGATTGCCTTAAACATCGACCTTCATGGATTGTGGCCGAGACTGTTCCCGACAGTCCTCGGCATTTCCTCCATCCATGGAGGGCAGAAGTGTCGCCAGGGGTAGGAAACTCCTACGGCCAAACTCCCTCAGTCGAAATAACCGAGGAAGACGCTAATAAACGGTCGGCCGAATTGCAGCAACAAAGACAAATTGTGTATAGCCAAAAAGAAGAGCAAGTCATATTGCTGCGGGAAGACGACAAAAAAATCGAAGCCGGATGGCTGTTGAAAGCAGAGCTGGACGGCCAGCGAGTGCGCTGGGAGCAATGGGAAAGTCTGAATGAATTGATCGGTTCAAAAAACGGCGCCAAGTTTCGGACGTTTGCTCAAAGCCTGACTCTGGATTCGGACGTTTGCTCAAAGCCTGACTCTGGAAGCATTATTGGCGCACAGCAACCGGCATCTTGAAGACTTTGCTAAACGCTATGCTTTGCAGCGCGTACCGGGCAGCGATTTGGAGCTGCAAATCATCGACCGCGATATGGCCGATGACGTGCGTAGCGTACACAGCCTGTCCGGCGGTGAAAGCTTTCTGGTATCGCTGGCATTGGCTTTGGGCTTGGCGTCATTATCATCCAATAAGACTCAGGTTGAATCCCTGTTTATCGACGAAGGCTTTGGCAGCCTGGACCCGGAAACGCTGGACATCGCCATCGCCAGCCTCGACACCTTGCAAGCGTTGGGCAGGAAAGTCGGCGTTATCTCGCATGTGCCTATTTTGGTTGAACGGATTGGCGCGAAGGTGGTGGTTGAAAAACAGGGCGGCGGGCGAAGCTGCGTTGAGATTGTTGGCGGCTATTAGGCGAAGCATGGCGTAGCGGTAATGCGCGCCGGCTGACAGTGATGATGAGAACCGGAAGGGCTGGCACATTGTGATCCATGAGTTATTTTTTGGGAAGAAAATGTGATGCTCTAGAATCATAAATTTGCTTAGTTTCGGCCTCGGGTATAATGACGTGCCGAAATGTCATCGATTAAAGCCGAATGTCATGTAGGTCAATATTTTTGCTGACAGTTGTTGCAACATCCATAGTTCAGTCTATTTTTGGGGTGGATGTGTTGTTGGGCACCCTTGTTGTTTTTACCCGACTTTGTCGGTAATAAAATTAATAATAAAAAAATCTTTATAGAACTGGAGAGAGAAAATGAAAGAGTTGGTTAAAAAGTTGTTCAATTATTTCTTGATTGGAGCTCTTGCGGTTATTCCAATAGTTGTAATTTTGGAAATTATGATTTTTGTAAAAGACCGGGTTTCAGATTTGTTTCAAATGGTTTACGGCTATGCCGATAATTATCTCTATACGCTTCTGGTCTTCGCAATCAGTTTTTTTATTCTGGTATACATTGGCCGGAAATTAGTTCAGGAGGGACGTTCCTGGGTGATTGGTGCGTTTGACCATATTATTGAGCGAATTCCATTGATGAACACGCTTTATCGGGTGCTTAAAAAAGTTGTCAACATGTTTTCATCTCATGACCGGACTATCGCAAAGGAAGTGGTTTATGTCGAATACCCAAAAGACGGGGTGTGGATGACTGCTTATGTAACCAACCGGTACGATGATAAATATGTGTTGTTTGTCCCTACATCGCCGAACCCGACATCCGGTTTTACCGTGATTGTCGAGAAATCGAAAGTAGTTAAATCCGCCATGAATATCGAAGAGGCCAGCAGTTTTGTCATTAGTGTTGGCGTTGATTACGGCAAGGTTTCTGAAATAAGTCAGCTGCCTTAAATCTGAATCATAGCAAGGAAATAAAGATGAAATTATCGATTAGAGTCGCGGCGATCCTGGCGCTGATTTCAATCTCCGCCTGCAATAAAGACGATAAACAGGTTGAAGCAGTCAATCCGGAACCATTAAAAACGCAGCTGGAGACTTTGGAGCAGTCCAAACAGGTTGAGCAACAGCTTCAGGAGGCGGCGGATCAACAGCGTCAAAAGATAGAGGCGCAAACTCAATAGCGCAAAGCTAGTGTTATGGTTTTCGTTATCCAGAGGCTATACATTTTTACGAGGTATTGTCAGAAGTAGAAAACCGCTAAAAGTGTTTTTGTTTGTTGACAACCAGGTTGGTTGTTTGTTATGTATGAGCTTGCCTTTGTTGGCAGGATAATAATAAATATAAACAATTATATGATAGGAGGTAGATATGGCATCTGGTAACGGCACCAAATCAGGCAAGTTGACGAAACTAACTCAGCTGGAAGCGGAAGTGGCCAAGCTTTCCGAGCAGCTGAAAGCAAACAAGAAAACTATCGTTTTACTGAAAAAATCTTTAACTGAACGTGATCTACAGATTAATGAGTTGGAATTAAAATTGGCATATGCTCAACAATCGTTGTTGAAAAGAACCCTTTTTACAATTCACCAATGTAGGGATCAAATCAAAAACGGCATTGACGAAAGAATAGTCAACCCGGCTTTAGTGCAAATTCAGCAGCAGATTGAAGTCATTCAGGGCATTGTTCATGAAGCCAAAGATTTCATCAGCAAGAAGAAATTGTTGATTCACGAAAATATCCATACCACTTCAAATATAGTCCACCAATGCCCTGATCAGGCAATCATGTATTTTGAAAAATGGATTGTTGAGCCGGCCAGGTTAGTGATTAGGGAAGTTACTGAGCGGGTTAACAATAATGTAAAAGACGGTCAACACCTGGTCGAGCAAAAAATCCTCCATCCATGCAAGCTGTGGTACGACAAGGTTATCATTGTTGCACAGGGGCTGCCGATGCAGAGCCAGGTTATTTTTCACGTGTGGTTAGCGTCACCGGTGATGCAAAAGATAGATGCCTTGCCTATTATGGGGAAGGAACTGGGCGCCAATGCAGAAGCAGTGCTGAAGCATTTAATTGATCAGTTAAAATCCGGAGCGGAACAAGGACTTGAAAAAACAGCCGAAGCTATAAAAAAATCATCTTTTTGGGATGGAAAGCGCAAGATGGAAGCCGCTTAATAAGAAAAAAAGACGAGGCGGCCTGGGTTGGTCGCCTGTCTTCATCAGGAACGGTTTAGGGCAATAGGATTGCTTTTTATTCTTACGATAGTTATTTAACCAAACTCAATAAAATCCCCGCCGCCACCGCAGAACCAATCACCCCGGCGACATTTGGCCCCATGGCATGCATGAGTAGGAAGTTATGAGGGTTACTCTCCAGTCCGATTTTGTTGGCTACCCTTGCGGCCATCGGTACTGCGGAAACACCGGCTGCGCCGATTAGCGGATTAATCGGAATGCTGCTGAACTTATTCATTATTTTCGCCATGATCACGCCAGCTGCCGTGCCGATGCTGAAGGCAATCGCGCCTAAGCCTAGAATACCCAGTGTCTTGATTTGCAAAAAAGCATCAGCACTGAGCTTTGAACCTACCGCTAATCCCAGGAAAATAGTGACGATGTTGATTAGCTCGTTTTGTGCGGTTTGACTCAAGCGCTCAACCACGCCGCAGGCATTCATCAGGTTGCCCAATGCAAACATGCCGATCAAAGGTGCGGCTGACGGCAGCAATAGGGTGCAAATAACAAGCAACATTAAGGGGAAAACGATTTTCTCGGTTTTTCCCACTACGCGAAGCTGTTGCATTTCGATTTTGCGTTCATCTTCGGTGGTTAAGGCGCGCATGATCGGAGGCTGTATTAACGGTACTAAAGCCATATAAGAGTATGCTGCGACCGCGATAGCTCCCAACAAGTCGGGCGATAATTTTGACGCCACATAAATAGCGGTCGGGCCGTCGGCACCGCCGATAATGCCGATTGCGGCGGCGTCTTTTATAGTAAATTCCAGTCCCGGTATGGCGTTGAGTGCCAGCGCTCCCAATAATGAGGCAAAGATACCGAACTGCGCCGCAGCGCCCAGCAGCAAAGTTTTAGGATTCGCCAGCATGGGGCCGAAATCGGTCATTGCACCAACGCCCATAAATATCAGCAATGGAAACAGTCCGGTTTTAATGCCGAAATACAAATAGTACAAAATACCGCCTTCCTCGGCGATACCGGCAACCGGAATATTACTGAGTATGGCGCCAAAGCCTATCGGCAATAACAGCAAGGGTTCAAAGCCTTTTTTTATGGCCAGAAACAGCAGCAAAAAGCCGACCAGCATCATAAAGGCCTGTCCGCCGGTGAAATTGTATATGCCGGTGCTATGCCAGAGTGAAATGATATTTTCCATGAGATATCTCTTTATTAAATCATGTAGAGCGACCGGACGGTCGCTCTTTATGCCCTGTGGACACTACGGTTTTTCGGATTTCTTTTTACAAGGAAATCAGTATATCGCCCCCGGCAACGGCACTACCTTCTTTTATGTTAATAGTGCTGACAATTCCGGCCGTTTTGGAGCGTACTTCGGTTTCCATTTTCATCGCCTCCATAAGGATTACGACATCACCTTCGGCAACGATGCTACCCACGTCGACCAGAACTTTCAAAATATTGCCGGCCATTGGCGATTCAACTACGGCACCGCTGCTGGCTATCAGCGCGGCATGGGTCGCGTTGGCGGCAGGTTGAATCATCAGGTCTGCGTTGTTGGCTCCAACGATAACACTGAAATTCCTGCCATCGACGTTGACGGTATAGGTTTCCGTCATTGGTTGGGGGGGCGGAGTAGGGGCTGAGGCTGGCGCTGCATTGTTGGCAGCGAAGGCTTGCGCATCCGGCGCGGCTTCAAAGGCGGCCGGATTACCGCGGTTGGCCAGAAACTTCCAGCCGACTTGCGCGAACAAGCCGTTGATCAGCGCGTCTTCTTCGATATTGGCAGAAAGGCTTACGCCTTCGGCTTGAGCCTTTTCACGCACCTCGGCAACCAATTTGTCCATTTCGGGCGCGAGAAGGTCGGCCGGGCGGCAGGTAATCGGCTGCGCGCCGTTTAATACTTTTTCCTGCAAAGCTTTATTGACCGGCGCTGGCGTTGCGCCGTATTCGCCTTTTAACACGCCGGCGGTTTCTTTTGTGATGTTTTTGTAACGTTCGCCATTCATCACGTTAATCACTGCCTGGGTGCCGACGATTTGAGATGTTGGCGTAACCAGTGGGATGAAGCCCAGGTCCTCGCGGACGCGTGGGATTTCCAGCAGGACTTCGTCGAATTTGTCGGAAGCTCCTTGTTCTTTCAGCTGGCTTTCCATGTTGGTCAACATGCCGCCCGGCACTTGGGAAATCAGGATGCGGCTGTCGACGCCTTTTAAGCTGCCTTCGTATTGCGCATATTTTTTACGGACGTCCCGGAAATAGGTGGCAATGTGCTCCATTTCGACCAAGTCCAGGCCGGTATCCCGGCCGGTGCCTTCGAGGCTGGCGACAATGGTTTCGGTGGGGCTATGTCCGTAAGTCATGCTCATTGACGAAATGGCGGTATCGACATTGTCCACGCCCGCTTCGGCGGCTTTGAGTAATGTGCCGACGCTCAAGCCGGTCGTCGCATGGCAATGCAGGTGGATCGGAATGTTAGTACTCTTTTTTAGCCGGCTGACCAGTTCAAACGCATCGTAAGGTTTGAGTAAGCCTGCCATGTCTTTGATGCAGATGGAATGCGCGCCCATGTCTTCAATCTGTTTGCCCATATCCACCCATAAATCCATGGTATGTACAGGGCTGGTGGTGTAGGAAATGGTGCCTTGAGCATGAGCATCGGTGCGCAGTACGGCTTTGACCGCATGGTCAATGTTGCGCATATCGTTCATCGCATCAAAGATGCGGAACACGTCAATACCGTTGACTACGCAACGCTCGACAAACTTATCCACCACATCGTCGGCATAATGACGGTAGCCCAGGATATTTTGGCCGCGAAACAGCATTTGCTGGGGCGTGTTAGGCATTGCAGCTTTCAGTAGGCGCAGTCTTTCCCAAGGGTCTTCGCCCAGGTAACGGATACAAGCATCAAAGGTCGCGCCGCCCCAGGACTCGATAGACCAATAGCCAATCCGGTCAAGCTTTTCGCAAATCGGCAGCATGTCTTCGATGCGCAACCGGGTGGCTAAAATGGATTGATGGGCATCACGCAGAACGACTTCGGTGATACCTAAGGGCTGCTTTTTAACGGTGGACATGCTTGTTGTTTCTCCTGAAACCTTCGTAAATTTTTTAATCTTTGGCTTTTGGGTCATTAGTTATGGTTTTTGCGGTATTGGTGTACGGCGGCAGTGATCGCCGCAACAACGCTTTTGTCAATATCATTGGTAATGCCGGGGACTGACCTTGAGACAGGTATTTCCGGGAAATAGCGCTGCACCAGTGCCGACATGAGGTTGATAGCGACTACCAACATGGTCAAAAACAGGAATACTATGCCCATCCCGGTAAACATTAATTCGAACCCGCTAGTCATTTGTTCTGTCATGGTTGATCACGTATTTAAAATTCAATAACTATTACATTGTATCATAGGCAAAAATCATAACTAATCGATGTTTTTTCTCATATCAATTTGGCATGCAGTCTTTTGGCTATGCGGTCTTGAGCGCGTACAATATGGATCACTATAAATGCTTGTTATGAGATAAAATTATGACAGATAAAGAACGCAACAAAGATGAACAATGGCAACAGAAATTGACGCCCGAGCAATTCAATATTTGTCGCTTGAAAGCGACAGAGCCGCCTTTTACCGGCAAATATGTCGATTGCAAAAAAGAAGGTATTTATCAGTGCATTTGCTGCGGCAATCCGCTGTTCGATTCGACGACCAAATACGATTCAGGCTCCGGCTGGCCGAGTTTTTGGGATGTGTTGTCCGAGCACAGTGTCGCTGAACATACTGATGTCAGTCATGGCATGCGCCGGGTGGAAGTGACCTGCAAATCCTGCGGCGCGCATTTAGGTCATGTCTTCGAGGATGGTCCGCAACCGACAGGACTGCGCTACTGCATTAATTCCGCGGCATTAGACTTGAAAGAGAGATCATGAGTAGGGCGCAGGTTCAAAATTTACTGGATTTTATCGACGCCAGTCCCAGTCCCTGGCACGTCGTTAAAAGCACCGAAGCGCTACTTGCAACGCAAGCTCCGGCATGGCAACGTCTTGACGAAACGGCCAAGTGGACATTGCAGCCGGGCGGACGGTATTACACGGTACGCGACGATTCCTCGATTATCCTATTTATAGCGGGGCAAAAACCGTTGGCTGAAACCGGCTTTAAAATCATCGGCGCGCATACCGATTCGCCCGGCTTGAGAATCAAACCGAACGCCGCCAGTAGCTCGGACGGCTTGACGAGATTGGGCGTTGAAATATACGGCGGTCCGATACTGGCGACTTTTACCGACAGGGATTTAAGCCTTGCCGGAAGAATCGCTTATAAAAACGATCAGGATAAGATTGCCAGTATGCTGGTCAAATTCGATCAACCATTGTTGCGCCTGCCTAATCTGGCCATTCATATGAACAGGATGGTTAATGAAGAAGGTCTGAAGCTGCAAAAGCAAACCGAATTGCCGTTGATCTTGACGGCATCGGTTGAAGAACAACTGCCGCAAACTTACTTTTCGGCATTGCTGCAACAGCAGTCAGGCATAGCGGCTGAACGTATTTTATCCTGGGATTTGGCTGTTTACGACACGCAGAAAGGCGCTTTTTGGGGAGCTGAAAGCGAGTTTTATGCAGACAGCCAGCTGGATAATCTGGCCTCTTGCCACGCTGCACTTCAGGCGTTGCTTGATGTCGCGGTTATGCAATCGGATGGCACACGGGTATGTGCGTTGTTCGACCATGAAGAGATCGGCAGCGAAAGCAGCAAAGGCGCAGACGGTAGTTTTCTACCCGATGTGCTTGGCCGCATCGCTCTGGCGACCGCAGCAGGCGAAGAGGATTATGCCAGAGCGCTGGCCAAAAGCTTCATGATCAGTGCCGATATGGCGCATGCCTATCAGCCCAATTTTCCGAATGCCTACGATCCCGGCCATAAGGTCACCGTCAACAAAGGCCCGGTGATTAAAATCAATGCCAACCACAACTACAGCTCAGAAAGCGTGTCGGCAGCGATGTTTGTCGACTGGTGCGAACAGGCCGGAGTGCCGTACCAGAAATATTCGCACCGCTGCGATCTGCCCTGCGGCAGCACCATAGGGCCGATTACGTCGGCAAAACTGGGCATCCGCTCAATTGATGTCGGCAATCCCATGTGGGCGATGCACAGTATCAGGGAAAGCGCCGGCGTGCTGGATCACGATTATATGATCAGGGTGATGAAACGGTTTTTTGCTGTATCGTAATGACAACTAATCTAGTCCTCTTTGACGGCGAGCTTTATTTAATTAAGCAGTTTTACAGTTTGCCGGAATCCGATCGGTTATTTGCGCAGTTGCAAGCCGAGCTGAGTTGGCAGGAGGAAACCATTTTTATCTACGGCAGATGGGTTAAAGTGCCCCGCCTGATGTGTTGGTATGGGGATGAGGATGCCTGGTATCGCTATTCGGGCGTTAACCATCGGCCACTGCCTTGGACATCCCTGTTGCAAGCCATTAGGCAGAAGGTGGAGCGGCAATGCCAGTGCTCCTTTAACAGTGTATTGGCCAATATGTATCGCAACGGGGATGACTCAATGGGCTGTCATGCCGATGATGAAAAAGAGCTGGGTCTGAATCCGGTGATTGCGTCTTTGAGCTTCGGCGACGAGCGGCTATTTAAACTGCATCATAAAATATGCAAGGAAAAACTGGATATTGTTCTAGGTCACGGCGACTTATTGGTCATGGCCGGAATCTTGCAACAGCATTGGATGCATTCGGTGCCAAAAACGAAAAAATTGAAAACGCCACGGATTAATTTAACGTTTCGGGAAATTAAGGCAAATGGCTAATTTGCCACGATAAGATCGGCTTTAGTGAATGCTGGCAATGTTGGGCCGATTAGGTCTAACCAGGGATCAAAAGTATACGGTAAAACAAAAACGACTTTTTACTGCATACTAATAATAAAAATTTAGGTGAAAATAAAAATACTCCGAAAAAATGTCTATACTCATTCAATTATCCCATGCGTCAGAATAGATGAAGATTATCAGCTTATCGGGTGTTATTTTTTTCATGGTTTTATTGCTTTCACTGCAGGCCATTGCTGATGATGCCAATGTAGAATATAAAGTAAAAGCCGGTTATTTATATAATTTCACCAAATTTATTACTTGGCCTGAGGATGAGGGCGAAACCTTCAATCTCTGTATTGTGGGTGAGGACCCTTTCGGCGATTTAATAGACCCCATCGAACAACGCACAGCATTTGGACGGCCTATTAAACTATTCAGGTTTAATAATCTTAATAAAGAGCAGCACTGCCATATTCTTTTTGTCAGTGCCTCCATCAAGGATAACAACATGCTCAAAAGCATGCTGGCTATTCAAGAAACCAATAAATCATTGACCGTGGGTGAAAGTAAAGAGTTTGCTGCTCAGGGCGGGATGATCGGCTTTGTTAATAGGCAGGGCAACATAAAGTTACAAATTAATCTAAAAATGCTGCAACAGAGCGATTTAAAAATCAGCGCAAAATTATTGGAAGTCGCTGAGCTTGTTGGGGAGGGCAGCAATGATTAGATTTGTTCGTAACCTGCCTATAAATCGAAAACTACTGCTGATTTTAACATTTTCCAGTATTACCTCTTTATTGTTTGCAGGTTTGTTGCTGATAGTGCTGGAAATCACTGAGTTTCAGAAGAATACTCAGGATGATTTATCAACTTTGGCTCGAATTGTAGGAAATCGCAGTACCGCGGCGTTAATGTTCGGGGACCGGGACTTGGCCAATGAAAACCTGGCGGTCTTCGGTAATTTGCCCGATGTACAATTAGCGTGTCTTTATGACGAACAAGACGTTGTTTTTGCGCAATTACAAAAACAAAAGGCATCAGCGTGTCCTTTATCCATTAAATCTGAAATAACCCGATTTGAAAAAGATCATCTACATATAACGGAACTGGTTGATGTCGATGGCGCACAATTGGGTACGGTCTATATCTATGCTGATTTAACCAAAGCCTATTGGCGCAGAATACAGTTTTCAGGGCTTATACTTCTGGTGTTGGCCGGGGTATCAATACTGAGTTTCTTTTTATCAACGCCATTGTTGACGCTGATTTCCTTGCCGATAAAAAAGCTTGTCGATAAAGTTAAAAAAATCAGCGATACCAAAGACTATTCGTTGAGGGCGGTTAAAGTTAATGATGATGAGTTAGGTGTTCTTGTTGATGCCTTTAACGGCTTGATTAGTACTGTTGAAACTCAAAACCAGGCTTTGACGCTGGCAAAAGACCGCTATTTGGCGCTTTATAATGATAATCCGACGATGGTATTTAATCTGACCGTAGACGGTCGTATTTTATCCGCTAACCGTACCTGTGCGCGGCATCTGGGCTTGTCTGTTGATGAGCTGCAAGGTTGTTCGATTTTTGATTTTGTTCATGTGGATGATATGTCTATCATGCATGAATTAATTGAACATTGCTTGACCAGCCCTTTACTGGTCTATAAGCAGGAACTTAGACAGGTCTGTAGTAAAGGCAGGATTATTTGGGTTAGGGCCACAGCGAGACAGGTTGAAAATGAACATCGGCAGAGCAGTTTATTGCTGGTGGGCGAAGACATCATGGAAGCCCGCTTATTGAGCGAAAAAGTAGCTTATCAGGCGAGTCATGATGCCTTGACAGGCTTGGCTAATCGCAGCCAGTTCGATAATTATATTAAGCAAGCGGTCGCATTGGCTCACACCGATAATTCGGAGCATGCTTTATGTTATCTGGATCTGGATCAATTTAAAGTGGTCAATGATACCTGTGGGCATCTGGCCGGCGATGAATTGCTTAGACAGTTGGGTGAACTGTTAAGACGGAATATAAGAAAGCATGATTTTGTTGCCCGACTGGGCGGTGACGAGTTTGGCGTGTTGATGGGCAATTGCTCATTAAATGATGCGTTTCAAGCTTGTGAGCATTTACGGGATTTGGTTAAAGATTTCCGTTTTGCCTGGGAAGATAGAAGCTTTACCATCGGCGTGAGTATTGGTATTTCGGCTATAAACAGCTCCAGCGGTAATGCCGTCAACCTGCTTAAAGAGGCCGATGCCGCCTGTTACGCGGCGAAAGACAACGGCCGAAACCGTGTGCATGTTTTCCGTCCCGACGATGAAGAGCTGGCCATGAGGCAGGGGGAAATGCAATGGGTGGAGAAAATTCAGCAGGGCTTGGAACAAGATCGATTTTGCTTATACGGGCAGCCGATAGTTGCAATCGCTCATCACGAGGAAGGCCTGCATTTTGAAACCTTGGTTCGTTATCAGGATGAGGACGGGCGCATTATTCCCCCCGGCGCATTTTTGCCGGCGGCAGAGCGTTATAACCTAGCGTCTGAGTTGGATCGATGGGTCATTGCCAATCTGTTTAAATGGATGGCAAATAAGCCGGGCTTTCTGGATAATTTGGCAGTTTGCTCGGTTAATTTGTCCGGCTTGTCGATGTCCGATGAAACCATGCTGGTGTTTCTTTCCGAACAATTCTCCAAGTGGGCAATCCCGGCACATAAAATCTGTTTTGAGGTAACCGAAACCGCCGCTATCGCCAATTTATCCTATGCGACTAAATTCATTAATCAATTAAAAGAGCGGGGTTGTTTGTTTTCACTGGACGACTTTGGCAGCGGCTTGTCCTCTTTTGCCTATTTAAAGAACTTGCCGGTCGATTATCTTAAAATTGACGGCTTGTTTGTTAAGGATATTCTGCATGACAAGGTGGATCTTGCGATGGTGAAATCAATTAACGAAGTCGGGCATGTTATGGGTAAAAAGACCATTGCCGAATTTGTTGAAAACGAACAAATCTTTAACTTGCTTAGCGATTTAGGCGTGGATTATGCGCAAGGATATGGCATTGGAAAGCCGGTGCCTCTGGAAGAACTTAAACTTATAACCCCCTTTACAGGGACATCAAAATGAAAGTCAAAACCACACTCGTTGTTAACTGTTTGGCGCTGATGCTTTATTACAGTGATTCTGTTAGGGCGGGGGCAGAAAAGGTGGATGATTTTTTTGCGATGTCACCGGCTGAACTGGCCGCGACACCTATCGTGAGCATTGCCACCGGAACGCCAAAGCCGATTTTTCAGTCTGCCGCAGTAACCAGTGTCATTACCGCTGAACAGATCAAATCCATGGGTGCGACCGAGTTGCATGAGGTTCTGGAAACAGTGCCGGGGGTTCATGCCAGTCTTCAGGAAAATAATTATGATTATAACTACAGTATGCGCGGTATTCGCAATGAGGCAAATTCACAAGTTTTGATGTTGTTAAACGGCACCCGTATTACCACGCCTTTCCAGGGCACATTACCGACAGGTACAGAATTACCTATCGAGGCTATTCAGCAAGTGGAGGTTATACGGGGGCCTGGTTCTGCGTTGTATGGCGCGGATGCTTTTGCAGGTGTTATTAATATTATCACCAAAAAAGCCAGGGATATCGATGGTAGGGTGCTGGGGGCTCGTATGGGTGATCATAGCACGCAGAGCGGCTGGGGACAGTATGGCGCGCAGTGGGCAGGCTGGGATGTAGCGACCAGTTTACAATATCAGCATACCAGTGGCGATGACGGGCGTGTTGTCAATGCCGACATTCAAACCAGCTTTGACAGTGCGTTTGGAACCGATGCCTCTCATGCCCCGGGCTCACTGAATACGCGTTATGAAACTCTCAACGGGCATCTTAATCTACAGCGTAAGCATTGGGATATCGGTTTCTGGGCATTTAATTCAATTAACGCAGGCATTCGTGCAGGTGCTGCCGGAGCATTGGATCCGAACGGTAGTGCTGATGGTGAACAATATTTAGGCGATGTGAAGTTTTCCACGGAAGACTGGCTTGAAAACTGGGAGCTGATAGCTCATGCAAGTTATCTGCAAGCTGATTTTCAGCCTAAATTACAGGCTTTTCCAAATAACAGTGTGTTGCCCATCGATTCGGAAGGGAATATTAATTTCTCCCCTTCCAGTTCATTGGTTTTGTTTCCTGATGGAGTCAATAATAATTTAGGCCGAATAGAGAAGATTCCTTCAATTGAATTGAGCTCAGTCTACAAGGGACTGAAAAATCATTTACTGCGCTTAAGCACCGGCTTTCGGTATGAACAGTTTAGCTCAAGTGAAAGTAAAAATTACGGGTCTGGGGTAATTGATGGCAGCCAGAGTGTTGTTCATGGCACATTAACGAATGTAACGAACACGCCTTTTGTCTATTTGCCAGATACGCACCGGTCAATCTGGTCTTTGGTAGCACAGGATGAATGGCAGATCGCTTCAGATTGGCAGTTGACCGCAGGCGTACGTTATGACGATTATTCTGATTTTGGCGGAACCGTTAATCCGCGTGTTGCTCTGGTTTGGGATGTTAATGAGCAAATCTCCAGCAAGCTTTTATATGGGAGAGCGTTTAGAGCGCCCAATTTTGCTGAACAGTCTACCCAGAATAATCCAGTCGTACTGGGAAATAAAAATTTAAACCCAGAAACTATCAATACCTATGAATGGGCTATAGATTATCGGCCATTTTCATCGCTAAGAACTGCTGCCAATGTGTATTATTATCAAATTAATAATCTAATATCGGCAGCGCCAGTTCCAAGTGGACGAACAAACATCTATCAGAATAGCGGCAACCAAGATGGCTACGGGACAGAGTTTGAATTTAACTGGCAGGTCGCAGAACAATGGAATGTAAAAGGTAATTACGCATGGCAACATGCAACTAATGAATTAACAAATCTACCGGTGGCAGGTGTACCCGAACATCATATTTATACTGCTTTTCAGTGGCAATTTAGGCCGAACTGGCAATTACAGCCTCAGATAAATTGGATTGGCGGTAGGATAAATCCTATAGCAACAAATGGAGTGCTGAGAGATTACGAAACAATTGACTTAACGTTAAGAGGTAAGAAGTTGTTTGGACAGCTTAATCTCGCTGCTTCTTTACGTAATGCGTTTGATACAAATTATTATGAACCTGCCCTTCCATTCCCTGGAAATCTGCCTATGCCGGGAAGAAGCTTTTACTTTGAAGCATCGGTTAACTTTTGATGTCTCCCAGTGTTGTTAACTTAAAGCCCTCTTAATGCTTGATAGCTGCCACCTAAGAGCAGTAGATGAGATGAGTACGGTAAGAGTGCTCCTCTATCGACTGGTCTGTGTTCTCTGACTGAGAGGTTAAATTTCGCAGTAAGCGATTGTTCGATTAGAGAGCTACTATATTAATGTGCTCTACAAACAGCTACAAGATTGTACATATTGAATAGCTTCATGAGATTTGGGTTGCCCTAAACTCCCTTTATTAGTGAGTAAATTCCATATATCCGGCTTTTTTTTAGCTACGCTATCAAGCATATCTGTAATTTTTACCACAGCTGGAGATCGTTCGCCGTAGTAATTTCCAGGTGCCAGTGGACCGATTTTTATAAAATTGATGCCCAAGGATGATAAAAAACGTAACCAAGCTGGCTCGAGAGTGGCGTATAAATAGTGAATATCGTTTTCATGGCTTGCTTTAATGACACAAGCAATTAAAGCGAGAGTAAAATAAGGGAAAACTCGCCGCTCATCAGACGTAAAATAATCCGCCGAATCAGAGCCGATACCGGCTAAGGTATACACTTCATTTGCTCTTCTTTTAAAAGTTTTCGATACACAAAACCGTGATACTTCTCCAAGATACTTTCGATTAATTGTCTGCATCACTGCAAAATTATCAATCTCACAAAGTTGTTCAAGTGGAAATAATTTTTCAGGGTTATTGGCATAAGGAAGAATAAGACGAGTTGTCGCGGCGTAATCTCCAGATTTTCGGTGACGAATCAGGTAATGAATTGATTGTTGGTCATATTCATCGGTTTCAAGTTGATTATTATAGCGTTCAGAATTAATAAACTCATTTTCAATACAGTACACTTGATAACGCAGTTTATATGCCTCAATTTTAAGTTCCTCGGAAATCGCGGGTACCATTTCAAAGTATTTATCAAAATGATCAATAATACTATTATTAGTCAATGGATATCTCTTATTAAATCAGGTGGGATAGGCAATATAACGGTTTAATTTCAAACTTCCTTTGAAAATTTTGGGGTTGTTAAAGAGTCAATTTTGCATATATGCAATTTGAAATTCTTCAATTTACAGCCAGTAAACAATCATCAAGATGATTCGGCTTGTGCCCGTTCCAGAAAAGTTCAATAAAGTATAGTTTCTATCGGAATAGAAAGCTATGAAGAGTGTAGTCTATAAGTTCATTCGCTTATCTAATCTGGGAAGAAGGATAGCACACTGATCTCATGAACAAAAACAAGGTTTTCCCTTGCCGAGATATATTTTACGAGCTTGTTGACAGTGGATTACTGGATTGGCCTGCAAACAGGCGAAGGTTTACTTCTCAAGTGGTTGTTATTAATAGACTTCATCATCAAGTAGTGAGTGAGAACGCGAGAGCGGCTAATATCCCACATCATCATCCGTTTAGCTTATTGGTAGTATGTGTTATCTTGTGATAACGGTATTGATAATGTTCGGGTTCGAGAAAATTCTGACGATGGCTAGGCTAAGCAGCGTTTGGAATGGTTGTAATCATTGCGGTTTATATATCTTCTCTTAGGGGAAAAGAGCTTGAGAGTGGTAAAGCCAACCGCTAACTTTCAAACGAAAAACTTCAATTGATGGAGCTCTTGAAAACAAAATCAATATAGCAAAACTAACTTAATGAAGGATAAAAATGGCACAACCCAAAGGCTATGTAGACCCGGAATTTCTCAGTATCATTGGAAACCAGCTCAATCACATTAAGAAACGTTCCTACGCTTTTATGCAAATTCAGTCTGGACATAGGTTGCTGGATTTGGGCTGTGGTCCAGGTACCGACACAATTTCCTTAGCGCAATTGGTTGGTACGAATGGGCAGGTCATTGGCGCAGATTACGATGAGGCCATGATTGCCGAAGCCGAGCAGCGTGCCGAGCAAGCCAATGTAAATGCATGGGTTAGTCATAAATGCGCTGACGCAATGTCACTGCCTTTTGAAACTGATTATTTCGATTCCTGCCGTAGTGAGCGATTGTTCCAGCATTTGCTTAATCCTGCACAAGCGTTGTCTGAAATGATCAGGGTAACAAAACCGGGCGGATGGGTCGTTGTTGCAGATTCTGATTGGGGTAGCTTTTCAACGGATAGCGACGAAACGGATATTGAGCGTCGTCTGGCTCGTTTTCTGGCTGAATCCTGCTTGCATAATGGTTATTCGGGGCGAAAATTATATCGTTTATTTAAGCAACAGAGTCTGGTTGATGTTTCATTTGAGGCCTTTCCAGTTGCTACCCCTAATTATGCCTTATCACGCCATGGGACACAGGCAGAAAAAGTCGAACAGGATGCCCTGAAGGCAGGCGTTATAACCAGTGAGGAACTCTATCGTTGGCAGGCCAGCCTTGAACAGGCCGACTCTGAAGGAACCTATTTTTGTAGCTTAAATGTCATATTGCTTGCTGGACGCAAGAATTAAAGCCACTATTATTGAGGCTGCAGATTGAATATGCTTTCTACTAACAGCCGGAGTAAGCTCAAGAAAAACGTTATGCTCGAGAAGCGATCGAGAGCAGCTCTCGATCGTTTTCACTTTAGTCTTTTATAGCCTTAAAGCCAATATCGGTGCGGTAATAGACATTATCCCAGTGGATGCCGTTGGCTAGCTTATAGGCTTTGCTTTGGGCTTCCTTGATATCATGGCCCAAGGCACAGGCGCATAGCACTCGTCCGCCAGCCGTGACTAGGTCGTTGTCAACTTGCTTGGTAGCGGCATGAAATACCTTGCTGTCTTCGCGTTCTTCGCTAGGCAAGCCGGAAATAACTGCGCCGCTTTGGGATGCGTCTGGATAGCCTCCAGCCGTCAAAACAACGCCTAATGCGGCGCGTTCGTCCCAGTCGCTGCTGGTTTTGTCGAGATCGCCAGCCAGCGCGGCTTCGCAAAGCTCTACCAGATCGCTTTTCAATCGCATCATGATCGGCTGCGTTTCAGGGTCGCCGAAACGGCAGTTGTATTCCAGTACTTTAACCAAGCCATCTGGGGAAATCATCAAGCCGGCGTACAGAAAGCCGGTATAGGGCAAGCCGTCTTCGGCCATGCCTTTTAAGGTTGGCTCAATGACTTCATGCATGACTCGCTGGTGAATTTCAGGGGTGACGACCGGGGCAGGGGAATAAGCGCCCATGCCGCCGGTGTTAGGGCCTTTGTCGCCATTATCGCGGGCTTTGTGGTCCTGCGAGGTTGCCATCGGTAAGGCGTGCTTGCCGTCGGCTATGACTATAAAACTGGCTTCTTCACCGGTTAGAAACTCTTCGATAACGACTCGATTGCCTGCTTCGCCGAACACATTGCCAGATAACATATCTTCAACCGCGGCGATCGCTTCCTGTTCGGACTGGGCGACGATCACGCCTTTGCCAGCCGCCAAGCCGTCGGCCTTGACCACAATCGGCGCACCTTGCTCCTTTATGTAGGCGATAGCTTGCTGTTTGTCGGTAAAAGATTGGTATTTCGCCGTTGGAATGTGATGGCGGATCATGAAGTCTTTGCAAAAAGTCTTCGAGCCTTCCAGTTGCGCGGCTTTTGCGGTCGGGCCAAAACACTTGAGACCCGCTTCCTGAAAACGGTCGACGATGCCCAACACCAACGGCACTTCAGGTCCGATGATGGTCAGGCCGATCGATTCTTTCTGGGCGAATGCCAATAATGCATCAATATCGGTAACGGCTATGGCGACGTTTTCAATGGACGGTTCCAGTGCAGTGCCGGCATTGCCCGGCGCGACAAACACTTTTTCGACTTTAGGGGATTGCTTGGCTTTCCAGGCGAGGGCGTGTTCACGGCCGCCGCTGCCGACGATGAGGATTTTCATGGTGATTCTCGTGTAGTAGAGGTGACTGGACGGTCGCCAATAATCATCTAAATAAACAGATTAATTAACCACTGAGAACACGAAGAACATGAAGTTTATTTCTTCGTGTTCTCTGTGTCCTTCGTGGTTTTATATCTTTAAATTAATGCCTGAAATGACGCATGCCGGTGAACACCATCGCGATGTTATGTTCATCGGCGGCGGCAATCACTTCACCATCGCGCATCGAGCCGCCGGGCTGGATGACGGCTGTGATGCCTGCTTCGGCAGCGGAGTCGATGCCGTCCCTGAATGGGAAGAATGCGTCGGAAGCCATCGCAGAACCCGGCACATCCAAACCCGCATCGGCGGCTTTAATGCCGGCGATTTTGGCTGAATAAACCCTGCTCATCTGTCCTGCTCCGACGCCGATGGTCTGGCCGTTCTTGCAGTATACAATCGCATTGGATTTGACGAATTTGGCGACTTTCCAAGCAAACAGCAAATCGGCCATTTCCTGCTCGGTCGGGGCACGTTTACTGACAACTTTGATGTCGGCGGCGGTGATTTCGCCTAAATCCTTGTCCTGAACCAGCAGGCCTCCGGCAACGCGCTTGAAGTCGAGCGACGGCAGCTTATCGTTGCTCCATTGGCCGCATTCCAGCACGCGGACATTTTGTTTTTCTGCCAAAACGGTTTGTGCAGTCGCGTTGACAGACGGTGCAATGATGACTTCGACAAACTGACGCTTAACGATTTCAGCGGCGGTTTGTTCGTCCAGTTCACGGTTAAACGCGATAATGCCTCCGAATGCCGAAGTTGGGTCGGTTGCATAAGCTTTATCATAAGCGTCAAGCAGACTGTCTGCCTGGGCGACGCCGCAGGGGTTGGCATGTTTGACGATCACACAGGTAGGTTGGTTGCCAAAGGTTTTGACGCATTCCAGTGCAGCATCGGCATCGGCAATATTATTGTAGGATAACTCTTTGCCTTGCAGTTGTTTAGCAGCCGCGATCGTGCCGCTGGCCGGTGTTTTTTCGCGGTAAAAAGCGGCGTTTTGGTGCGGATTTTCGCCATAACGCATGGTCTGGTTACGGTAAAACTGCAAATTCAGCGTTTCAGGAAATTGGACGCCGTTAATGTTGCCAAGGTAGGCGGAAATCGCGGTGTCGTAACGTGCGGTGTGCTCAAAGCTTTTTAGCGCCAGATTGAAGCGCGTTTGATGAGAAAGCCCGTTGCTGTTTTTCAGTTCGGCAATAACGGCTGCGTAATCGGACGGATCGACGATCACTGCCACGTCGGCATGATTCTTGGCGGCAGCGCGGATCATGGTCGGGCCGCCGATGTCGATGTTTTCAATGGCTGTATCTAAATCGCAGTCTGGATTGGCGATGGTCTGCTCGAAAGGGTACAGGTTAACCACTACCATATCGATCGGCTTGATGGCGTTCGCGGCCATCACTGCGTCATCAATGCCCCGGCGAGCTAAAATGCCGCCATGGACTTTGGGGTGCAGGGTTTTAACCCGGCCATCCATCATTTCAGGAAAACCGGTGTAATCGGAAACTTCGGTTGCAGGAATATTGTGTTCAGCCAGTGTCTTGGCGGTGCCGCCGGTAGACAGGATTTCGATGCCTAATTGATGAAGTTCCAGGCAAAAATCCACGATACCGGATTTATCGGATACGCTGACCAGCGCGCGAGTGACTTTTTTGTTCATGCAGATCTCAGAATGAAAGGGAGGGGTAAAACCAGCCTCGTTGAGGCATTAGGATAGGCCGTAGAATTCCAGTTTTTTGCGCAAGGTGCTGCGGCTCAGGCCCAGCGCTTTGGCCGCCTTGGTTTGGTTGTAGCCGGAATGTTCCAGTGTGGCTTGCAATAAAGGCTTTTCGACTTCACCGATAACCATTGCATGTAAATCCACCGCATCATGACCATTCAGGTGCAAAAAATATTGCTCCACTGTCTGTTTAACGTGCGCGGATAAAGGAATGGCGGAGATTTTCTTGCTGTCTATGTTAATGACTTCGGCACTTTTTTGGGATGCGTTCATATTATCCAGCATGGTCGGTGGTTAAAGGTTTAAATGCCGAATTAATCAGCGCTATTTGTTGGGATGGGTGTTGTGCCTGATTGATGAGACTTCGAGCGTCCTGAGCTACGGACTCAATATGTTCGAAATACCAGGCTATATGTTTCCTTGCTATTCTAACACCGCTCGCTTTGCCGTAGAAGCTATATAGTTTATCCAAATGGTTCATTAGTGTGCTGTGTATATCGTTAATTGTTGGCTTTTCAAGATGTTTGCCGTGGTTAATAAAGTGATTTATTTGGCTAAATAGCCATGGATTTCCTTGGGCGGCCCGGCCGATCATTATGGCGTCCGCACCGGTTGAGTGAAGCACAAACTGAGCCTGTTCGGGGGAATCAATATCGCCATTGGCGATAACCGGAATGCTGATGGTTTGCTTCACTTGTTTAAGGGTTTCATGTTCGGCCTGACCGTCAAATTTGCAGGCACGGGTTCGACCGTGAATGGTTAATGCGGCAATGCCCGCATTTTCGGCTATTTGTGCTATTTCAACAGCGTTGCGGCTGTGCACATCCCAGCCCGTACGTATTTTTAACGTAACCGGAATATCGACGGCATTAACAACCGCATCCAATATTCGTTTGACCAGTGCTTCGTCCCTTAATAATGCTGAGCCTGCCGCGACTGAACAGACTTTTTTGGCCGGACAGCCCATATTAATATCGATAATCTGAGCGCCTTTTTGGGCGTTGAGCTTTGCCGCATCGGCCATTTGCCCCGGATCGGTACCCAAAATCTGTACGGAACGTATGCCGACTTCACCGCTGTGGTCCGTTTTTAACAGTGTTCTTTTATGCTGGCTTAAGGCCGGATTGGACGCGACCATTTCAGATACAGTCAATCCTGCGCCGAATTGCTTGCACAATTCTCTGAACGGACGATCGCTGATACCCGCCATGGGCGCCAGAATCAGGTTGTTTTCCAGCTGATAAGGTCCGATTTGCATAAGAAAAGCAAAAGGTTAAGAGGCACAAGGGAAGGATTTTCGCCTTGCGCCTTTAGCCTTTCACCCAAAAACTATTTGTCTCCGTCGTCATTCCAGATGGGGTTGTCGCGGTCTTCCGGTTCCAGTTTGGCAATATCTTCTGGATAAATATGCCAGAAAGACTTGTCGATCTTGGCGTTGCTATAGTCTTCTTTTTTGTCATGGCCGAACGGGCACCACCAGTTCTCAACGATCTTGACCATATAGGCATGCCATTCAAACAAGGCGACACTGTAAGGGCAGTACCATGTGCAGTTGAGTATCCAGAACAGTTTTGACTGGGATGTGCTGGCTTTAAACGAGCCGTGCATGGTGATCTGACTTTTTAAGGTATAGCGATGGCTGGCCCGGTCAGGCAGAAAGTCGGAATAAGTTTTGAGGTTTTTGGCGCCAATCAGCCGCAAGTGCCAGTAAGTCATATAGGCGCTGGCAAACACAAACGGAAGGGTCATTATGGGCAGGTAAACCAGGACCATGCCGATGCCCCTCTGCACGACAGGGACTTTTTGATGATTTTTGCCGATTTCAACGCGGCTACAGGACTCGCAAGCTTTCATTATTTTTATATCCTCATTTTTTTGTTGTTAGCAGGGGGGTAATAGTCGGTTTGGTATTATTCTCGTTAAGTAACTGATAAATGCTCAGGCAACCGGCACAGCAAAATTTTTGCAGACCGTCGCTCGTGGTCAACGAGAAGCCGGTAATTTCTACCGGTTGACCGCAAAGTACGCAAGGCTCTTTAACATTTGCATCGACCATAAAATACCTTACATTTTACAAGCTTGAAGAGACGGAACAAAAAAAAGTTTTCAAGTATTCGGTCTCGGGAGCAGCCGGGTCGATGGGATGGTCAGGCCCTTGGCCTCCGGCAGCAAAAAATACCAGGTGACGGTCTATATGTCGTCCTGACGAGCGTAAAATCTCATGCAGATTATCACGGCTCAGGTGATGAGAGCAGGATGCCGAAACCAGTATGCCGTTTTTGGACAATACCTGTAAAGCCAAGTGATTCAGGCGGCGATAAGCTTCGTAGCCTTGCTTGAAATCTTTTTTGCGCTTAATTAAAGCAGGCGGGTCCAGCACGATGATGTCGTAGAGCTGGTTTTCCTGCCGGGCCTGTTTCAGGAATTCGAACACATCGCTACGGACGAATCGGGTTTTATCCTGAACCCCGTTAAGTGCAGCGTTCTCCGTTGCCAGCGCCAGTGCGCTTTCCGAAGCATCAACGCCGGTGACTTCCAAGGCTCCGGCCAAAGCCGCAGGAATGCTCCATGCCCCGGTATAGCAAAATAAATCGAGTACGCGCTGGTTTTTGGCAATGCCCGCCAATTGGACGCGGCTGCTGCGATGATCGTAAAACCAGCCGGTTTTTTGCCCTTCCAGAATGTCGACTTTAAATTGAGCGCCGTTTTCTTCAATGATCAGTGGCTCGGGAAGCTGGCCGTAGGCAAGCTCAGATTCCAGGCTTAAGCCTTCCTGTTGCCGCTGGCTGTTATCGTTTTTCAGGATAATGGCTTCCGGGTTCAACAGTTCATGCAGCGCGGTAAATAATGATTCCTTGCGTTGCTCGATGCCGGCGGTGGTTATTTGCACCGACAATACCGGGCCGAAACGGTCAATGACCAAGCCGGGCAAGCCGTCGCTTTCGCCGAAAACCAGACGATAATAGGGTTTGTCGAAGAGTTTTTCCCGTAGGGTCAGCGCGGTAGTCAGGCGCTCTTTGAAAAAGTTGGCGCCGCACTTCAGGTTGGCTTTTCTGGATAGCAGTCGGGCACAAATCAGGGCTTGAGGATTGATGTAGGCGGTGCCCAGCACCTTGCCGTCGTCGCTTTTTACTTGTACCAAATCGCCTGCGTTGAATTGTTCAAGCGGCGAGCGCTTGGTGTCGACTTCGTTGCTGAAAACCCATAGATGGCCTTTGCGCAGACGTTTGTCTTCATTCTTTTTTAAATAAATTTCCGGGTGAGCCATATTAGTAAGTAAGTTCGAAAGTATAACTGCCGACTTCGGTTTTCAGTACGGCAATGTTCGGTCTGATTGTCGTAACCGAAATGTCGGGTTCCGGCTGAGCATGTCTTTAAAAACAGACTATTTACTTAAGCCCGGTCAATAGCCTTTTGCGTCCTGCAATTGAGTGCGCAAGCAGGATTGTCTGATTAGCGCTTGATACCGTCAAGCCTGATCCAGTCTTCCTGTTGCACCGGCGCACTGAATATTATATATGGCTGATACGCGCTCATCACCGACTCGGCCTGTTCATGCAGAATTCCGGACAAAACCAGATGGCTGCCGGAAGCGACCAGATTGGAGATCTGGTCTGCCATGTCGATTAAAGGTTTTGCCAGTATATTGGCCAGCACGATGTCCGCCTGAAATGGCGTAAACTGCTCAGGCAGACAGCAGGCGATTTTATCTTGCACCTTATTTTTTAGCGCATTACTCTGGGTTGCGGTGATTGCCTGCGGATCAATGTCCACCGCATAAGCTTCTTTAGCGCCCAATAGAACTGCCGCAACAGCCAATATTCCTGAGCCGCAGCCGTAGTCGATAACGGTCTTGCCGGTTAAATCATGGCTGGCTAGCCATTCCAGGCATAAGGCGGTGGTCGGATGAGTGCCGGTTCCGAAAGCAAGACCCGGGTCTAGAGTCAGGCAAACCGTGCCGGGTTCATACTGTTCCTGGTCGGTCGGACAAACCCAGAGCTTATCGGCAAACTTCATCGGCTTGTAATATTCCATCCAGGCGCGTTCCCATTCCTGGTCAGCAATCTGCTCATGCCGCCAGTTACGTAATTGCTCTGGCTTGAATTGCGCGTAAGTCAGGGCCTTGATCAGCGTCGGATCGGCGTCGAGTTCATACAACGCAATGACTTCGGTGTTGCTCCATATTTTGGTTTCGCCGATAGCCGGTTCGTAAACCGGTTCGTCTTCGGCATCCATATAAGTAACGGAGACTGCGCCGAGATTGTCGAAAAACTCGGCAAGCCGGGGCGCAAGATCTTCATTGGTGATAACGGAAATTTGGTGCCAGGCCATAGGTGGAAGACTTTATAAGAGAGATAACTAAATAGAGCCGCAAGGAAATGCAATGCATATCCTTGCGGTTTCGTGGGATTTTTTAAATCTTAATAAATCCCCAGCTTTTTTTCCAGATAATGGATGTTTTGGCCACCGGCTGCGAAAGCGCTGTCATTCATGATGTCGTGCTGAAGCGGAATATTGGTTTTAATGCCGTCGATGATGATCTCGCTTAACGCGGTGTTCATCCGGGCAATGGCGCTTTTGCGGTCCTCGCCGTGCGCGATCAGTTTGCCGATCATTGAGTCGTAATAAGGCGGTACTTTATAGCCATTGTAGATATGGGTTTCGCAACGGATGCCGGGGCCGCCGGGCATATGGAATTGGTCTATCGTGCCGGGGCAGGGCATGAAGGTTTTGGGGTCTTCAGCATTTAGCCGGCATTCGATGGCATGTCCCTGAATTCTAACCTGATCCTGAGTAATAGACAGCTTTTCCCCCGCGGCAATGCGTAACTGCTCCTTGACGATGTCAAAGCCGGTTACCATTTCAGTCACAGGGTGCTCAACCTGCACGCGTGTGTTCATTTCAATGAAATAGAACTCACCTTTTTCGTACAGGAATTCAAACGTGCCTGCACCTAAATAGCCAATATCGACACAGGCTTTGGCACAACGTTCGCCGATAAATTTGCGTTGCTCTTCGGTGATGCCGGGCGCAGGCGCTTCTTCGACCACTTTTTGATGGCGACGTTGCATAGAGCAATCGCGCTCGCCTAAATGGATCGCGTTGCCATGAGAATCCGCCATAACTTGAAACTCGATGTGCCGAGGATCTTCCAGGAACTTTTCCATGTACACGGTGGGGTTGCCGAAAGCGGTGCCTGCCTCGGCTTTGGTCATGGCGATCGCGTTTATTAACGCGGCTTCGGTATGCACGGTGCGCATGCCTCGGCCGCCGCCGCCGCCGGCAGCTTTGATGATAACCGGATAGCCGATTTCCTGGGCCAGCTTCAGGTTCTTTTTGTTGTCATCCGACAGCGGATCATTGTTGCCGGGGACACAAGGAATTCCGGCTGCCAACATCGCGTTCTTGGCGGAAATCTTGTCGCCCATCATGCGGATGGTTTCCGCGTTGGGGCCGATAAAAACAAAGCCGCTTTGTTTTACCTTTTCAGAAAAATCGGCGTTTTCAGACAGAAAACCGTAACCGGGATGAATGGCTTCCGCATCGGTTACTTCAGCGGCGCTGATAATGGCCGGAATGTTCAAGTAGCTGTCAACGGATGCGGCAGGGCCGATACAAACAGATTCGTCGGCTAGACGGACATGTTTTAGATCACGATCTGCTTCGGAGTGCACGGCAACCACCTTAACGCCTAATTCTCTACAGGCGCGTAAAATACGCAGTGCTATTTCGCCACGATTGGCGATAACGATTTTATCGAACATGAGTTCCCCGTCCTTGGTGTTATTCAATGATGAATAATGGTTGGCCATATTCGACAGGCTCAGCGTTTTCAACCAGAATTTTGGTGATAGTTCCGGCTTTATCCGATTCAATCTGGTTAAGGATTTTCATTGCCTCAATAATGCACAATGTATCACCGACTTGAACGGATTGGCCGACTTCGACGAAAACCTTGGTGCCGGGCGAAGCGGAGCGATAAAAAGTACCCACCATCGGCGACTTGACCACATGACCGGTGGTTTTTTCTTCTGTAGGCAGAGCGGCAGGCGCTGCTACAGCAGGAGCGGCAGCAGGTGCGGGCGCATAGGAAACGGCAGCAGGAGCGGCAGAATAACGGCTAATGCGAATGGATTCTTCGCCCTCTTTGATTTCCAGTTCGGCAATTCCTGATTCCTCGATAATCTCGATGAGTTTTTTTATTTTTCTAATATCCATGGTTTATTGTCTCTCGGCTAATATCTGATGAGCGGCCAGTAAGGCCAATTCGTATCCTGTTGCGCCTAATCCGCAGATAACGCCTTTGGCAATATCCGAGAAATAGGAGTGTTTTCTAAAGGGTTCGCGTGCGTGGACGTTTGATAAGTGAACCTCTATAAATGGGATCTTGGTTGCAAGCAGCGCGTCACGGATGGCAACGCTGGTATGAGTAAAGGCCGCCGGATTGATAACGATGAAATCAACGTGAGCTTGGTAAGCCTTATGTATCAGTTCTATAATTTCGTGTTCTGCATTACTCTGGTGAAAGTTAAGCTGAAGGTTCAGCTTTGCAGCCTTTTGTTCAAGATGTTGCTTAATGTCGGCGAGAGTTTGATTTCCGTAAAGGCCGGGTTCGCGAATACCCAACAGGTTTAAATTCGGCCCATTTAAAACGGTGATAGTCGGCATTAATCTTGAAATCAGTTAGGGGTGAAAAAGCATTATTAGCCGCTAATTTTGCCCAATTTATGGGATTTTGTCCAGATATTATGTTTTTAGCAAAAGTTAGCGGCAGAATTCGCGCTGATTGAAGTCATTACGCACAAGTCGACTGATTTTAAAAGAAACTATTGTCGGCTCTCTATTGTGTTGACTTTGAAAGATTGACACAGATTTTATGCAATTATATAAATAAGAACTCCGTGACATGTCGTTGCGGCTTAAACTAAAGAGAAGGGACATGAAAGTTCACAATTGTATTGGCACATTGACAGTCATAGCGTCATCGTTCATGGGAGAGATTGCTATCAATAATGCAATAGCAGCCGAATCAGAGTATTCGTTCAAAGTCCACAATAATACCCGCACCAAAATAACTAAGCTTCTGGTATCCGAGGACAGGAAAGATTGGGGATACTTCGATATCGGTCAGGGTATTGCGGCAGGCGATAGCCTCATGCTGGTTTGGGATTCAAGCACCAATAACGAAGGCTGTAATCAGTATGTCAAGGCCGCCTATGCCGACGGTTCAGAATCCGAGGAGGCCAAGTTTGATTTTTGCGAAGCCAATTTGGAACTGGAGTTTTAACAAAATTCGCTTTAATGATTTTTGTTGCTGGAAATTTATTTCAGAAACGGCGCAATAATTTCCAGTAACTGCTCTTTAGATAGTTCTCCCGAATGCCGGTGCATGATCTGCCCCTGCCGGTCAACAATAAGAGTGTAGGGAACGGCTCCGACATTGTTACCCAGTTGCTGGGCCAAAACGATGCCATTGTCGCCGCCCAATAGAATCGGATAATTGATTTTAGTCGCTGCGGCGTACGTGGCAACCGGTTCCTTATCTTCCAAAGCGATGCCGATAAACTGTACGTCTTTGTCGGCATATTGCTGCTGCAAGGCGATAAAGTCGGGTATTTCTTTAAGGCAGGGCGGGCACCACGTCGCCCAGAAGTTGAGCACCAATACCTTGCCTTTCCATTCGGAAATGTTGTGCTGCCGGCCGGACAGGTCGGGCAGGTTGAACTCGGGTAAAGTACTGGGGACTGAGGAGGTTTCAGCAGGCGGAAAAAAATGCCGGGCCGATATGCCCAAGACCAGCGCGATAATCGCGGCAATAATAATCAAGCCGGCTTGTTTCATTATTTTGCCCGTTGCAATGATTTAATAAAAGTCTCGGCATCTTGGTAACCGATAACCCGGTTGGCGGTTTTTTCCTGGGTGCCCGGGCCGAAAAACAAAATCGCCGGCGGCCCTATCAGGCTGAATTTTTCCAGCAGGGCTTTATCGTCATCCGAGTTTTGGGTGACATCGGCTTGCAGCAATACATAGCCCTTGAGCGCCTGTTTAACACGCGGGTCGGCAAAGGTATAGGTTTCCATTTCCTTGCATGAGATGCACCAGTCGGCATAAAAATCCAGCATAACCGGTTGATGATTGGCGGCGGCTTGCTTGATTCGGGTTTCCAGTGCGGTCAGCGAGTTGACCCGTTCAAAGCTGAGGCCCGGTTCTGCGGCTTGAGCTGTACTCACACCAAGCCCTTGCAGCGGTTTTAACGGGTTGCTGTTGCCCAGGCTAAAGCCGATCAACAACAACAAGCCGTAAGCCAGCATCATCAAGCCCAAGCCTTTCCATAATTTCCGCCAGCCGGAGCTGTTTTCGGGTAATGGGTCGACGGCGCTGAGATAGATAGCCGGAAATATCAGTAACATTGCCCAGAGCATCATGATCAGGTCGCCGGGCAAAATCCGGCTGAGCATCCATACTGCGACCGCCAACATAATCACGCCGAACACGGCTTTGGTGGAATTAAGCCAGTTTCCGGCCTTGGGCAGCAGTTTTCCTGCGGATGCACCCAGCAGCAGTAACGGTACCCCCATGCCTAAACCTAAGGCAAACAGGGCGCTGCCGCCTAATACCGCATCCCCGGTCTGGCCGATAAAAATCAACGCGCCTGCCAAGGGGGCTGCGACACAGGGGCCGACGATCAGCGAGGATAATGCGCCCATGATCGCAGCGCCCAACAGCGAGCCGTCACGGTGTATTTCGCTGGAATTATGCAGTTTGACCTGTAAGGATTTGGGCAGTTCCAGATGATAGAAGCCAAACATGGACAGAGATAACGCCACAAAAACAGCACTGAACAGGCCGATAATCCAGGGTTGCTGGAAAGCAGTTTGCAGGTTGCTGCCGAACAGTGCGGCCAGTATGCCGAACACGGTGTAGGTCAGCGCTGAGGCCACGACATAGCTGAGGGACAGTAAAAAGGCTCGGGTAGTGTTAATCCGGTTGCCGTGGCCGACGATAATGCCCGATAGAATCGGGATCATCGGGAAAATGCACGGGGTCAGCGATAACAGCAAGCCGAATCCGAAAAAGCTGAGTAAGGTTACCCCGAAGCTGTCCTTATGCAAGGACTGCACGATTTGATCCTGTTCGGAAAGTTCCTGCGCTACCGATTGCTGAGCCACGGGTAAGGACAGGTCGATTTTCTTGCTCATCGGCGGATAGCAAACGCCGCGGTCGGCGCAGCCCTGGTATTTTGCCTGTAGGGTGACGGTTTGCGCTGCCTGGCTGGAACGGATAAGCGGCAGGTCGAAACTCAGTTCGTTATGGAAAGTTTCGACCTGTCCAAAAGCTTCATCCTGTTTGGGAGCGCCTCTGGGAATGTCGTAAGTGCCTAGCTTTACGCCGTCGGCGTTGATCAATTCAAGTTGAATTTTCTCCCGATATAGATAATAACCGTCTGCAATATGCCAGTTAACATGCAGGGTGCGGTCATCTTTGACCGATGCAAAAAACTCGAAAGCCTGTTCCGGCTGAAGCAGCTTATCTTCAAACAAATTGAATTTTAGGTTTTGAGCGCCTTTGATCAGTTGCTTAACCGGATCGGCTTTGGCGGCGGGCATGGGCAGTTTCAGGTCGAAGGTGGTTTTCTGGGGTGGATAGCAGATGCCCCGGTCGGCGCAGCCTTGATATTGCACCAGCAGTTGCAGTGCATCTGCACCGTTCTCGGCAGTTACCGCAACCGGCACGTTCAAAGTGTTTCGGAAAATAACCACATCACCGAAGTTTTCGTCATGGTGGGTCTGTCCGGCCGGAAAAGCGGGTTCGCCTAAGCGGATTTGCCCGGTTTTGGAATCAAAGCGCATTTTATTGCGGTAAAGATAATAGCCCTCGGCAATATCCCAGGAAATTTCGATTTGATCCGCTGCGAGCGCTTTGGCTGAAACCTTGAAGGCTTGATTGGGCGGCAGGATTTCGTCAGTATTTAGCGCAAAAGCTGACTGGCTAACAATCGATAGAAAGCAGAGAAAAATTATTTTTTTAATGAATGGCATGAATCTATCCAATGCAGGTATTCAGGTAAGCCGCGCTCAATCGGAGCGGCAATTATTTCAGGCAGTTCGTAGGGATGATGGTTGCGCAGAGTGGTTTCAATAGACTGGTAGAGGTCTTTATGCGCCTTAATCAGCAAGAGGTGTTCCAGAGCGGATTCAATTTGCCCCTGCCATGCGTAAATAGAAGTAATGCCGGGTATAATATTTACGCAGGCGGCCTCGTGATTAGCGACCAGCAGTCGGGCTAATTTTTCCGCCGTGTCCTTGTCAGGGCAAGTACAATATATTATTTGATAGTTAGCAGGCATGTTTACAGGTCATGAAAACTGGAGCGTCAGATATTATCCTAGAAATTAACCGAAATTGCCCTTATATTGTAACGACGATGATTACAATATGAGCACACTTTAGATGAGAAATTTTCAAATACTCTTTCTGTCCGTCCTGATTATCCCTTTCGCAGAAATTTATTTGCTGATACAGGTGGGTGGAGTTATTGGCGCGTTCCCGACCATTTTACTGGTAGTTTTTACCGCCGTGCTGGGTGCATGGCTATTGAGACAGCAAGGCTTTGCAACTTTTCAGCGTTTTCAGGAAGGGTTGGCGAGAGGTGAGATTCCCGCTTATGAAATGGTAGAAGGGCCGATTATTCTGGTAGGGGGCGCATTATTGCTAACGCCGGGCTTTATTACCGATATAATTGGCTTTGCCTGTTTAATTCCGCAGTTACGCAGAAAAATTGCCCAATATGTGATTGAGCATTATCTTGTTCAGGCCGGAGGGCATTTTCAGCAGTCCAAAGCGACTGAAAACAATGTGCTGGAAGGTGAGTTTCATAAGGAAGATTAAAAAGCAGTAAGGGCACAGGGCAAACTGGAATTTAGCCTTGTGCCCGAGCTGGCTTAACTTTCTGTAGAGTCGCTTTCTGTAGGAGCGCTGTCAGTTGAGCCGCCTGCAGTTTCATTGGTGTTTTTGTTAAGTCCTGAGTAGACCGGGCACCAGCCTGAATAACCGGTTGCAACAAGCACCAATCCCACCAATAATAAAAGGACCTCGCCGCCAGGGACGAAAAGTGAAATAACCAGAAGCGCAGAGCCCGCGTATAAACGGTATTTCTTTTCTTTCTCGCCAACATTATGTTCAAATTTAAGCATACGTTTAAAATCAAAATTCATCTTAGAATCCTCAGGATATAGTTATTATTATCTTTAGCAAAGCAACGGTTCAGTCTGTCAAGATCGAACTTACGCAATATACACAGCTCCAAAAAATGTGCAAGCGAAAAAATTACCAACAGCAGGTGCTTTAGGCAATGGATGTTACCTCAATAATAGATCCTCTCAATGATGCCCAGCGTCAGGCAGTAACGGCGCCGTCCCAGGCCATGCTGGTTTTGGCGGGAGCCGGTAGCGGCAAAACCCGCGTTTTAGTCCATCGTATCGCTTGGCAAATCCAGGTGTTGGGTGTGTCTGCGCACAGCATTCTGGCAGTCACTTTTACCAATAAAGCGGCCAAGGAAATGCGCGGCAGGATTGAGGATCTACTCAATATGTCCGCGCAATCCATGTGGATAGGAACTTTTCACGGCATCGCGCATCGCTTGCTTAGGCGGCATGCCAAACAGGCCAAATTGCCGGAAACATTTCAAGTGATGGACTCCGGCGACCAGCTACGGCTTATCAAGCGCCTGCTGGTTACGCTTAATCTGGATGCGGATAAATGGCCGCCGCGCCAAGTGCAGTGGTATATCAATGCCCAAAAAGACGAGGGCATCAGAGCGCGGCATATGAGGGAAACCGGTGATCCCTTCCAGCGGCAAATGCTGATCATATATAAGGCCTATGAAGAGCTGTGCGATCGCTCCGGTCTGGTCGACTTTGCCGAGTTGTTGCTGCGGGCGCATGAATTGCTGCGCGACAATCCCGATGTGCTGGAGCATTACCAGCAGCGTTTCAGGCAAGTGCATGTCGACGAGTTTCAGGATACCAACACCATACAATATGCCTGGCTGCGGCTGTTGACCGAGGGCAAGGACAATATCTTTGTGGTCGGCGACGACGACCAATCCATTTACGGCTGGCGCGGCGCGAAAATCGAGAATATCTACAGCTTTCAGAAACATTACCCGAATCATCAAGTCATCAAGTTGGAGCAAAATTACCGCTCTACCGGCAATATATTGAAAGCCGCGAATAAAGTGATTAGCGTCAATGACGGCCGAATGGGCAAAGAACTGTGGACCGATGCCGGCGAAGGGGAATTGATTTCCTTGTATGCGTCATTTAACGAACAGGATGAAGCCCATTTTGTGGTTGATCGAATCAGAGCCTGGGTCAATGAGGGCGGGTTGCGCAAGGATGTCGCCATTTTGTACCGATCCAACGCCCAATCCCGGCAGTTCGAAGAAAGACTGATGGCCACCGGTACGCCTTATCGGGTTTATGGCGGGCTACGATTTTTCGAACGGGCGGAAATTAAGAATGCGCTGGCCTATTTACGGCTAATGTCGAACCGCAATGACGACGCTTCATTCGAACGGGTCATCAACACTCCGACCCGCGGCATCGGCGCTAAGACCATCGACGATATTCGCACCATAGCCCGCGATCAAAGCCTGTCTTTATGGGCGGCGGCTATCGTACTGATTAACCAGCGTACCTTGTCGGCCAGAGCGACCAATGCCCTGATAGGCTTTTTGGAATTGATCAAACAGTTTGATGCACAAGCGGAAGGCCTTGAACTTTATGAAAAGGTCAAGCTGGTGGTTGAAAAAAGCGGCCTGATTGAATTATATAAAAAAGACAAGACCGACAAAGATGAAGAAAAAGTAGAAAACCTTGAAGAGCTGGTCACTGCGGCCCGGCTTTTCGACGCCACCGCAATCGGCGACATCGAAGACGAAGAAGGCTTAAGCGAGCTGGATATGTTTTTAGCCCATGCCACACTGGAATCCGGCGAACTGCAAGGCGATGATTTCGACGATTGCGTACAGCTGATGACCCTGCACTCGGCCAAAGGTCTGGAGTTTAAACAGGTATTTTTGGTGGGCATGGAAGAAGGCCTGTTTCCGTCACAGCAGTCCGTCGATGATGTCGGGCGGTTGGAGGAAGAGCGCAGGCTTTGCTATGTCGGCATCACTCGTGCCATGCAGCGCTTGTATCTGACTTATGCCGAATCCAGGCGTTTATACGGCCGGGAAACTTATCCCAGACCGTCGCGTTTTCTGCGCGAGATTCCGCCGGAACATATCCAGGAAGTCAGGATGCGCGCGACCGTAAGTCATCCGGTGACTTCAGTAAAACCGAAAGCGCAATCTTTGCAAATAGAAGGAAAATACAAGCTGGGTCAACGCGTCAGCCATGCCAAATTCGGTGAAGGCGTAGTGCTGCAAATGGAAGGCGCCGGCGCACAGGAACGGGTGCAAATCAACTTCAAGCAAGTTGGCATCAAATGGTTGATGCTCGCCTATGCGCAATTGGACGCTTTGTAAGAGAGCTTTAGCTGCAAATAATCGGCAATTGGCAAGTAGCCTATTATATCAACACACTTTATAATATAGGGCTGACCGCATTGGGCTATGGGTATTTTTATCCGCAACCGCAATGACTTTCGGCTTGATCACCCTCAACGTAATAGATTGAAACAGGAATCCTTAATGTCACAGAAAATTTCAGATGTAGTAAAACCCGGTGTTGTCACTGGCGATGACGTACAAAAAATCTTTGCGATTTGCAAAGAAAACCACTTTGCATTGCCTGCGGTAAATGTCATTAACACTGATTCGATTAATGCAGCGTTGGAAGCGGCCGCGAAAGTAAAATCGCCTATCGTGATCCAGTTTTCTAACGGCGGTGCAGCATTTATTGCCGGTAAAGGGCTTAAAGCGGAAGGTCAACAAGCTGCTATCTTGGGTGCTATCTCCGGTGCTAAACATGTGCACAATGTGGCTGAAGCTTATGGCGTACCGGTCATTTTGCATACTGACCACGCGGCTAAAAAACTGCTGCCTTGGATTGACGGCTTGTTAGATGCCGGCGAAAAACATTTTGCAGAAACCGGCAAGCCATTATTCAGCTCGCACATGCTGGATTTGTCTGAAGAAAGCTTGAAAGAAAACATTGAAATCTGCGGTCAATATTTGGCACGCATGTCCAAAATGGGCATGACCCTGGAAATCGAATTGGGCTGCACCGGCGGTGAAGAAGACGGCGTCGATAACAGCGATATGGATCATTCCATGCTGTACACCCAACCGGAAGACGTTGCTTATGCCTATGAAGAGTTGAGCAAAATCAGCCCACGCTTCACTATCGCGGCTTCTTTCGGCAACGTTCACGGTGTTTATAAGCCAGGCAACGTTAAATTAACGCCAAGCATTCTGGCTAACTCACAAAAACACGTGTCTGAAAAATTCGGCGTTCCAGCAAACACGCTGAACTTCGTATTCCACGGCGGTTCAGGTTCCAGCGCTGAAGAAATCAAAGAATCAATCAGCTACGGCGTAATCAAAATGAACATCGATACCGACACCCAATGGGCAACTTGGGAAGGCATCATGAATTACTACAAACAAAACGAAGGTTATTTGCAAGGCCAAATCGGCAACCCTGACGGTGACGACAAGCCCAACAAAAAATACTACGATCCACGCGTTTGGCAACGTGCCGGTGAAGTCGGCATGGTGACTCGTTTGGAACAAGCTTTCCAAGAGTTGAACGCTGTTAACAGCCTTTAATTCGATGAGCTAAAAAAGGCCGGTGCGTGTGCATCGGCCTTTTTTTTGTCCCGCAGATAGCCTAATGCCGAAAATACCCGACTCTACGATATGCCGTTATAATGGATGTATCTTAAGCAAATCGGGTATCATGAAAACTGTTCGACAGAACAACATATGACGAATAACCTACTAATATAGTAAACTATATCAACCTCAGATCACGGTTAGCACGATGACAGCTTCAAACAATGTAAACCCGCAGGAAATCCATAAATTCGGTTCGATGGCGGAACGCTGGTGGGATACCCAGGGCGAATTCAAAACCCTGCACGACATTAATCCGCTGCGTATCGAGTTTATCCGGCGTTATGCAGATCTATCAGGTTCCCGCATTGTTGATGTCGGCTGCGGCGGCGGCATTTTAACTGAAGGCCTGGCCAAGCAAGGCGCCGATGCGATGGGCATTGATTTGAGCGAAGACCTGATCGACATCGCCGATCTGCACGGGCTTGAGTCCGGGGTAAACGCGCATTATCAAAAGATCAGCGCCGAAGATTTGGCCGACCAGCAGCCGGAAAGCTTCGACCATGTGACCTGCATGGAAATGCTTGAGCATGTACCTGATCCCGGTTCGATCATCTCCGCGTGCGCCAGAATGGTTAAACCCGGCGGCATGGTGTTTTTTTCGACGCTGAACCGTAAACCCAAAGCGTATTTGTTGGCTATCTTTGCCGCGGAATACGTGCTGCAAATGCTGCCTAAAGGCACCCATGATTTTAAAACCTTCATCAAGCCGTCTGAGCTATGCCAGTCGGCGCGCACGGCAGGTCTTGAGCTACAGGGCATGGTAGGCATCGAATACAATCCGTTTACCAAGCATTTCAGTCTGGGCAAGGACATAGACGTCAATTACATAGCGGCCTTTAAGCGCTCCGTATAAGTCATGTCTGCCGATTTTAAATTATCCTGCGTATTGTTCGATTTGGACGGCACTCTGGTCGATACCGCGCCGGATTTGATTTCATGCCTGAACCGGGCTCTGAGCCTCCACGGTTTTGACGTCGTTGCGCCTGAAATCATCAAGCCGTTTATTTCATACGGTGCTTTAGCCATGATTAATGCAAGCCAGCCTTTGTGTGATGAGCCGGTAAAGGCGGATATTCTGGAAACCATGCTGACGCTGTACCAGGACAATATTGCCGAGCACACGGTTTTTTTCGCCGGCATGGCTGAAACACTGGCCGCTATTGAAGCCCAAGGGCTGAAATGGGGCGTGGTTACCAACAAGCGCGAACGCTTTACTAATCCGTTGATGGATGCCCTAAAGCTAACCCAACGCGCCGCCTGCATCGTCAGCGGCGATACGACCGCCAACCCCAAGCCGCACCCGGAACCGATGCTGCTGGCCTGCAAACAGGCAGACGTCAATCCGCAGGAATGCGTCTATATTGGCGATGCCCTGCATGACATTACTGCCGGAAAAAGCGTGCAAATGAAAACATTGGCTGCACTTTACGGCTACATTAAACCTGGAGATACCCCGGAAACTTGGGGCGCTGATGCGTTAATCGAATCTCCCGACCAAATTTCAACCTGGATAGCATCACTATCATGCCGTTAACAAATCAAGTCATTCTAATCACCGGCGCAGGCGGTGGTCTAGGCAGCACCGCTGCTTTGGCACTGGCCAAGCTCGGCGCACATATTATTCTGCTGGATAAAAATATTCCTAAACTGGAAGCGGTTTACGATGCGATTCTGGCAATCAATGCGCGCGAACCGATCATTTATCCGTTTGACTTGGCGGGCGCCAATGAAAACGAGTATCAGGAATTAGCCGACAAGATTGATGAAGAATACGGCTCCTTGCAAGGTATCTTGCATTCCGCAGTAGAATTCAGCGCTTTTTCTCCGGTCGCTACGCACAAAACCAAGGATTGGGGACATACCTTAAACGTCAACCTGAATGCGCCTTTTCTGTTGTGCAGGGTCTTGCTGCCGGTGCTGCAAAAGAGTGAGCACGCCTCCATCGTCTTCACGTCCGATTCTTCCGCCAGAAAGGCCCCAGCCTATGCCGGCGCTTACGGCGTTTCCAAAATAGCGATGGAAGGCTTCGCAAAGATACTGGCCGAGGAGCATGAAGCTTTCGGCAAAATCCGGGTCAACACCTTGATACCGGGGCCTGTAGACTCCCCGTTAAGAAAACGGGCTTATCCGGCTGAAGATAAAAGCAAGCTGCCGTCAATGAAATCGCTAGCTCCCATTTATCGGTATCTATTCGGCGCAGAAAGTATAGGCGTAACCGGCCAGGCTATCGATGCGCGAACCTTCTATTTATAACTGAACGATTATGGCTGAAAGAGAAGACGTAGTTTTAACCCGAGATGTCAATGTTGTTACCATTCCTGACGGCAATGCCGGTACTTTAAGCAAAGGTCAGACGGTAACCATTTATCAGGCGCTCGGCGATAACTATACCGTGGTCACCGAACATGGCCACATGGTGCGGGTTGCCGGAGCGGATGCCGATGCCTTGGGCAGGGAACCGAATCAACTGCATACGCTGGTATCGGAAACCGATGCGGCGGCAGTTGAAAAAAACTGCTGGGAAGTGATGAAAACGGTTTACGATCCGGAAATTCCGGTCAACATAGTTGATCTCGGTTTGGTTTATGAGTGCAAAGTAACGCCGACAGCCGAAGGCCTGAATGATGTCCATATCATGATGACCCTGACTGCGCCGGGCTGCGGAATGGGGCCGGTGATACAGAGCGATGTGGAAAGATGCATTCGCGCGTTGCCCGGCGTCGCCAATGTTAATGTCGAAGTGGTGCTTGATCCGCCTTGGTCAAGGGAAATGATGTCGGAAGTGGCGCAATTGCAATTGGGCTTGTATTAACCGCCGTGCCAACAGTTGCCCAACAAGAAAAAAGACGCGCCGCCAAAGTGTACGCATGGAATCTCGTTTCATGAACTTGATCTTACCAGTCAGGTGATGTTGCAAAACCTTGTGTATGAATCGGTGAACAAGCTTAGTTAGCGTTTAATTGCATTAAACTCAATAAAATGCGAATGACAAAAATGACAAAAGCTCGGCAGCAGCCACCTGAAAATAAAGTCTGCATAGACGTAAAAGCACAAACCGAACTATTCCCACGTGAATACGGATCGCCTTGGCCCGATTACGAATTGCTGGATGCCGGCGACGGCAAGAAGCTCGAACGCTGGGGCAAGATCATCACCATCCGGCCGGAAATCCAGGCCAATTTCAAACCGGGTTGGCCTTATAGCCAATGGCTGGACATGGCACACTGGGAATTTGAAGAACTTTCCTCAACTCAGGGTCGCTGGATCAATATCAAGTCGCAGGCTCCCGAGCAATGGCTTATCTCCTATGAAAACCTGAATTTCGGTTTGAAGCTGACCAAGTTCAAGCATGTGGGCCTGTTCCCAGAGCAACAGGCAAACTGGCGATTCATTAAAGAGCGGGTTAGCGCCGGCCAGAAAGTCTTGAATTTATTTGCCTACACCGGCGCGGCATCGTTAGTTGCCCGAGATGCCGGGGCGGACGTGGTGCATGTGGATTCGATCAAACAGCTGATCACCTGGGCCAACGAAAACAAGGAGCGCAGCCGTCTTTCCGATATCAAATGGGTGCATGAGGATGCGTTAAAATTTGCCCAGCGCGAATTGAAGCGGGGCAATAAATACGACGGCATCATTATGGATCCGCCAGCCTGGGGCTTAGGCGCAAAAGGCGAAAAATGGAAACTGGAAAATCATCTGTCCGGCTTAATCGAAACGGCGCACGGGCTGATGAATCCGGGCGCTTTTTTAATCCTTAACACGTACTCGCCTAAAGTGGAGCTGGCGGATTTGTCCGGATCCGCCGGGAAGTATTTTTCTGTAAATCAACTGGACATTAAGCAACTGTGGATGCCGACAAAAACCGGCAAAGAACTGTATTACGGAAATTTATTGCGGGCGATCAAGTAAGGCAGCGAAAGGCCTTTTTGCACTTATCTGTTTTGAAGCAGACGATACCGTTTCAAGTCCTGCGGCGTATCCACATCCCACTGCTCGTTCAGTTCGTGGTGGCGAAGCTTATAGCGTTCGATGCGGGACCGGGTTTGGGCCAGCACCCGATCCGTTCCCCAAGGCATGTTATCAAAGAGCTCCGGCTGGGGCCGGCTGAGTCCGATCATGACGTAACCGCCGTCTTCCGCCGGTGCTAACACGACATCATTTTCCTGATTTAAAGCCATTAGCGCCTGTTCCAGATCCTGTTCGGTCATTGACGGGCAATCGCAGCCCATTAGCAAGGCGTGCGAGTAACTGGCAAGTGCCGAGCAAAAAGCGAGGTGCATGCGCTCGCCCAAATCGGCCCCTTGTTGCTGCTTTAGCCGTAGCGGATAGGCGGCTTTCGATTCAGTAAAAAATATATGGTCGATTGATGGCGCGCACCAAAGCTGCACGGGACATAGCTTGCTTAGCGCCGCCCGTTGCAGCGTTTTCTTGCTGAGCTCGGTATGAAGTCCGGCGGCTTGTTCGGCGGTCAGTTCCGGCATTAGGCGGGTTTTAACCTGGCCGGGAACCGGGGCTTTGCAGAAAATCATCAGCACGGCATTAGGATATTTGTAAGTCATATAAGGATAAGATGTCTGTCGCTCTATTAAGTGTCAGCTAAGGTAAAACGATTAAATTCACCACGAAGACACGAACGACTGCATGGGCAGATATTTGCTTCTGCAATATCTGCATTTCCCATATCCCTGTGGTTTAGCACCAACAGTAGGCGCTTGAGGCGATGCAGGGAGCAATTGCCGAGAACACGAAGTTTTATTTCTTCGTGTTCTTCGTGTCTTCGTGGTGATGCATCATCTACGGATCTTAAACGAATCACCGTTTCCGCAATGCCTTAAAAGGCAGCAGCAATAACTCCACAAACCCCAGTTCACGCACATCGCGGAAAGGCGTCAAGCCGATGTCCATAGCCGTCTGGGGCTGTCTGGGGTCTTCGGTGTAGGTGTCGCACAGCCGGTCCCAGAAAGAAAACGAAAAGCCGTAATTGCTGTCGGTTTCAGCTTGAAAAGTCGAATGGTGGATGCGGTGCATGTCCGGGGTGATGACCATCCAGCGCAGTTTCTTATCGATTGCCGGCGGGATATTGATATTGCTGTGATTGAATGTCGCGGCGCCGTTCAGCAATATCTCGAAAGCGATGACCGCCCACGGTGTTGCGCCGATCAAAACGATCCACAGCACTTTGTAGACCATTGAGATCATAATTTCCAGTGGGTGAAAACGCACGGCGGTGGTCGCGTCGAATTCCAGGTCGGTATGATGCACTTGATGCAAGCGCCAAAGCGGCGCCCATTTATGCATAGCAATGTGCTGGCAGTAAACCGCAAAATCCAGGAGCAGCAAGGTGACGATGGCCGACAGCCATTCCGGGGCGTGGACAAGGTTTAATATGCCATAGCCGTGCTCTGCGGCAGCGGCCGCACTGAAAAAGGCCGCGCCGCCCAGGCTGAAGCGCATGATCAGGATATTGAACGCGGCGAGGCCCAGATTAGTCGGCCAGCGCTGCTTGCGGCCGATATGCGGGGTTCGTCTGGGACGGGCATATTCCCAGGCTATCATCAGGAAAAAAATAGCCAGTGCTACGGATAAACGGATTACGGTTTCCAAAATCGCCCCCTCGAATAAAGTTCGGCTAGTCGTTGCGGGTCAGTGCCAAAGAAATAGCGCAGTCGTAAAGTCCACATCAGCAGTATAGTCCGGTAGATGCCGAAATGCTCCCATCTTCGACCGGAGCTAGTGACTGTGGCGTTAAGGCAAATCGGCGGGCTAATTTTTTTCAACGCCTTGCTCAACGCAATGTCTTCCATCAAGGCGATTTCAGGATATCGTCTCGCTGCCGCAAACGCTTCTTTGGTGACAAAAATTACCTGGTCCCCTGTGGCAATGCCGGTCAGGCGGGAGCGGCGGTTCATCATCCAGGCAATAATGTTCAACATGAAATGATTCCCGCTTAATTGAATATCGAAGCGGCCCCATTGCTTTCTGCCAAGGTGTTGTTCAATCAGTTGTAAGGCATTGTCGGGCAGAGTGGTGTCGGCATGAAGAAATATTAATACGTCGCCGCCGGCATGATTTGCACCGAGGTTCATTTGCCGGGCGCGGCCTTTTGTGGAGCTGATGATTTTGTCGGCCAGATGGGCATGCGGGAAATTAGACGATGCGTTTCCGGCATCGACAATGATAATTTCACAGTTATTACGCAATGGCTGCAACGGCAGCAGACACGAGGCAATGGTTTTTTCTTCATTCAAGGTTGGGATGATGATCGAGAATTTCATTGGTCAAAAAAGTTAAGATTTTCACCGCGAAGCCAAAAGTAGGTGCCTACTTTTGGCTTCGCGGTGAATAAAAATTTTGACGCGTCCACAAGATAGAATAATCACCCCGTTTGATGCTGCAACGCCGCTCTGATGCACCGCAAAACCCCGTAACTGTATTGCCCGTCAAACTGCTCGTAAACCGGCTTAAGCGCATTCCGCTGCTCTTCGGGCAAGTCCATAATAGCCTGTTCTATAAGGCTGATTTCCTGCTCGGGCAGCTCTACGACATCGGTCAGTACCAGCATTCCCTGTTCCAGCGATTGGGCCAGATGCCCGTAAACAGTCGTTTCTTGCAGCTCACGTTGCTGGGCGATCTGCTTGACGCTGTACCCCAGCCGGAACAAAGCCACCGATTCGGCCATGGTGTCCGACAGGCCAATCGGCCCGTTTTTGTTGATATCGACAAACTCGCCGATCACGGCCAGGAATTCATCGGCGTAGAGCTCCAGCTTGCGCTCGCCGATGCCGGACAGCAGGCTCATTTGCCGGCGGTTGGTCGGCTTGGCTTCCAGCATCGCCATCAAAGTCGCGTCATGAAAAATAACATAAGGCGGCACATCCTGGGCATCGGCCAGCATCTTGCGTTTGGCGCGCAATGCATTCCACAGCAAGGTGTCGTCCGCTTTAACAAACTCCCGACTGGTCTTTTTGCTGCCTTTGATTTTTCCGGGCTGTAAATCCTTGCGTAGCATCAGTTGCTGTTCGCCGCGCAAAATCGGCCGACAGGCTTCGGTCAGTTGCAACGCGCCGAATTGGTCGAAATTGACGGCGACCAGACCCCGCGCAACCAGCTGCCTGAACACCGAATGCCATTGCTGTTCTTCAATATCAATGCCGATGCCGAAGGTCGATAGCTGGTCATGAGCGGACTTTAGAATCCGGTCGGTAGACTTGCCGCGCAACACATCGATCAAATAGCCGACGCCGTAACGCTGCTGGGTGCGGTGGATGCAGGACAGCGCTTTTTGTGCCGCTATCGTTCCGTCCCAGGTATTGACCGGTTCCAGGCAAGTGTCGCAGTTGCCGCAGGGCTGTTCAAGACGGTCGCCGAAATAGCTCAGCAAGGCTTGGCGGCGGCAATGAACCTGCTCGCACAAAGCCAGCATTGCATCCAGTTTATGGTATTCGATGCGTTTGTGCGCTTCATCGGCGTTGGAATCCTGGAGCATTTTCCGCAGCGTAATCACATCCTGCAAGCCGTAAGCCATCCAAGCATTAGCTGGCAAGCCGTCGCGCCCGCCTCGGCCGGTTTCCTGGTAATAGGCCTCAACGCTTTTGGGCAAATCCAGATGCGCGACAAAGCGGACGTTGGGCTTGTCGATGCCCATGCCGAACGCAATGGTCGCCACAATCACCAAACCTTCTTCCATTAAAAACTGGTGCTGGTGTTTGGCGCGCAAACCGGCGTCCATTCCGGCATGATAGGGCAGGGCGTTAATGCCCTTGGTCCTGAGCCATTCTGCGGTCGCATCGACTTTCTTGCGCGACAGGCAATAGACAATCCCGGCATCGCCGGCATGTTCGGCGCGGATAAAATCAAGCAGCTGATCGCGGGAGTTTTGTTTTTGTACGATCCGGTAACGGATGTTCGGGCGATCGAAGCCGCTAAGATAGAGCTTAGCTTGCTCCAGATTCAGGCGTAATTTGATTTCTTCGCGGGTTTTGTCGTCGGCAGTCGCGGTCAGCGCGATGCGGGGAATGTCGGGGAAGCGCTCATGCAGCAGGGACAGCTGGAGATAATCGGCCCGAAAATCATGGCCCCATTGCGACACGCAATGCGCTTCATCAATAGCGAACAGCGCAATCTTGATACGCTGGAATAGTGCACCGGTACGCTCCGAGGTCAAACGCTCCGGGGCGATATACAGTAAATCCAGCTCACCGTTAAGCAGTTGCCGCTCGACGCTTCGGGATTCTTCGAGGGATAAGGTCGAGTTCAGGAAAGCGGCTTTGACGCCCAATTGCAGCAAGGCGTTGACCTGGTCCTGCATCAGGGCGATCAGCGGAGAAATGACGATGCCGACGCCCGGCCTGATCAAAGCCGGAATCTGATAGCATAACGACTTGCCGCCGCCGGTCGGCATCAGCACCAAGGCATCTTGCCCGGCTATCAGCTTCTCGATGACTTCTTGTTGTTGGCCTCTAAATTTATCGTAGCCGAAAACGGTTTTGAGGATTTCGATGGGTTTGTTACTCATAACGCCTTTTTGATACGTCTAAAAAATCATGATTTTGTGTAGGCATTATTGAACAACTCGTCGAACTCAGGGATAAATCTAAAGGCTTTCATTTTACTTTAAACTGAGTCTTATGGATGATTTGATTGTTGAGACATCAAGTTGTTATTCAGCGTCGAGGTATTTGCCAACATAAAAGGCCGGTCAGCTGTTCGGGATATTTTTTGCAGTAAGTTGCCTAAACATTTGGCAGAGTAATTTTTTCCGTTAGAATGCAGTGCTTCTTTAGACTCATTTTGAATTGAAAGAACTCTTTATCCGATGATTAGCAATATCCATGTCAAGCTTACTTAACTGAAGTCTTGCCGATTAGACAGTATAGGCGCATCAAGCCAATGCTGGGTTTCCGACTCGGTGCCTTAGCCGGTAAACAATCAACCATTTGTAGCACTTATGAGTTCAGACCTATACACCCACGACGTTTTTCTCAGTCACAGCAGTAAAGACAAGGCCGTAGTCCACAACATCGCTAAGTGTTTGCGGGCGGACGGGCTGAGGGTGTGGTTTGATGACTGGGAACTAAAACCCGACGACAATACTCCAGCAAAGATCGAACAAGGGTTGAAGCACTCCCGCGTTCTTGTGCTATGTCTATCGGCGAATGCATTCGGCTCTGATTGGGCTACTTTGGAGTCTTACACGTTCCGATTTCGCGATCCGTTAAACAAGGAGCGGCGTTTTATTCCACTACGGCTGGATAACGCACCAATTAAAGGCTTATTGGCGCAGTTTGTTTTTATTGATTTGGTTGGAGAGAAGGGGGAGCAGGAATATGTAAAGCTGCTTGAAGCTTGTCGTCCATTAATGCGGCCGACAGTATCGCAAGCTAGATCCAAACACAAGCGGCTTGTAAGGAAAGTTATCCGGCTCCAGCGCGACTCTAATACAATGATATATTCCTATGCTTTCAATCCAGATGGAAAACACGTCCTGACTGGCGGCTATGACAGAACAGTACGGCTTTGGGATATGGAAACGGGGCAATGTTTGTGTGTATTCAAAGGGCATACAGGAGCTGTCTTTAGTGTGGCGTGGAGTGCTGATCAACGCCACGCCCTTTCCGGCTCTGATGATAAAACAGTGCGACTATGGGATGTGGACACGGCAGGATGTTTGCAGACCTTCAAAGGTCATACAAGTGCAGTTACTTGTGTTGCATGGGGTAATTGTAGTGATTTGTTTGTTCTTTCAGGTTCCTCTGATGGTAGTGTACGCGTGTGGGGGGATAATTCGGATGTAACACATACTAGTGTTGAATACAGGAACGAAATTGCATGTTTGGCTTTGAGTAGCAACGGTTCAGACCTTCTTTATGGCTCTGGGAATACTGTTTGGTTGGCTCCTAGCCTAGTGGATATTGAACTCGGCTTGGATTCCATAAATGGATACCATGGTCATACTGGAGCTGTTATAAGTGTAGCCTGGAGTCCTGATGGCCGCTATGGTATATCGGGTTCAGTAGACACTACATTAAGGCTTTGGGACTTAAAGATGGTCAACTGTCAACGCGTGTTTGAAGGCCACACTGGTTCAATATTAAGTGTGGCATGGAGCAACGATCAGCGCTACGTCCTTTCCTGTTCTGTTGATCAGACCGTACGATTGTGGGACATAGAGACAGGACGATGTCTACGTGTGTTCAAAGGCCACGTGGCAGATATTGAAAACATAACATGGAGCGCTGATGAATGTCACGCCATCTCCGGCGACCAAAATGGCGTAATTCGGATCTGGAATCTATCTGAATATCCAGCTAAGGCGCTATCACCTGAAGTTCGTACACATGTATTTTCGCCCGAACCAGAACAAATCTTATATACCAACGCCAAAGTTTTGCTCGTCGGTGATTCTGGCGTAGGCAAGACCGGACTGTCCAATTACTTAGCTTTAAACATTAAAGATGAAGAGCGCAATACCTCTACCGACGGCGCTTGGGCGACACAATGGATGTTACCGCACAGCGTAAATCAGGACGGAGTAGAGCGCGAAATCTGGCTATGGGATTTTGCCGGGCAAGTGGATTACCGGCTGGTGCATCAACTTTACATGGATGACACTGCTGCGGCGGTACTGGTGTTTAATCCTCAGCACGAAAACCCATTCGAGGGACTAGGCCAATGGGATCGCGATCTACAAAAAGCCGTGCGTAAGCCTTATGCCAAGTTGCTGACTGCTGGACGCATAGATCGTGGCGGGTTGGTGGTCAGCGATGTCAGTATGGACAGATTCATGTCTGAGCGTGGCTTTCATCCCCCTTTGCATCTGACCAGCGCGAAAACTGGTGGAGGCTGTGACGAATTGCGCGCGGCCATCGTTGGTGCGATAGATTGGCGAAGCATCCCTGAAACTACGTCTCCCGCGCTTTACCATCGCCTGAAGCAGGAAATTTTGCATTTGCGCGACATCGGCTTAGTGCTGATTCGCTTGGCTGAGCTCAAACAACGTATGGAATTGACCTTGCTTGGAGAGCGCTTCGAGCTGGCTGAGTTACAAACAGTCGTGGGTTTGCTGGCTGGGCCGGGCATGATTGAGCGTTTGGACTTTGGCGGCTTTATTTTATTGAGGCCGGAAGTGTTGAGCCGCTATGCCGCCGCCGTAGTGCGCAAGGTGCGCAAGCATTCGCAGGAATTGGGTTGCATTCGCGAAGACGAATTGCTGGCAGGTGCATTGGATTATCAGGATTTTGAGCGTTTACCGCCTGATGATGAAGCAGTGATTTTACGCACCTTGCACGAAACTTTTATCAGCCGTGCCTGGTGTTTGCGACAGCCTTGCGATGGCACGGCGCTGTTGACCTTCCCCAGCTATTTCCGCCGTGAGCGCCCGGAACAGCCCAGCCATCCGAATGTGCTGGTGACGTATCGTTTCAGCGGCCATGTGGAAGATATTTACGCCACGTTGGTGGTGCGCTTGCATCACACTGAAGCCTTTGAGACTGACCAACTTTGGAAATTCGCTGCTGATTTTAAAACGCAGACCGGTCAGAGTTTGGGGCTAAAACTTAGCCGAGAAGCCGAGGGCATGGCGCGGCTGGACGTTTATTTTAATCCTGATGTCGATGAGAATTCTCGGCTGGTTTTTTTGCGCTACGCCCACAACCACCTGACCGAACACGCGCTTGATGTGGTGCGGCTGCGGCATTATGTTTGCGGCAACAAGAAATGCGATACTTACAATCAGCCGTTCACCGATCAGGAAAGAATTGATAAAGCGCTGGCTAGCGGCAAGGAGAAAATCTTCTGTCCCGATTGCGGCAAACCGATACTGCTGCGAGATACGATGGAACAAAAATTCGACTCGCCCGCCGTCAAGGAAGAAGCGCGTAAACTGCAAGAGGAAAGTCAGTTTTTGATCGACAACGAAAGCCGCGAACTGATTTTGGTAGGACATGCTTTTAGTATCAGTGCGGAAGCTGGTCAAATCTATCGAGGCTATACCAACAGCGATCACGGCATAGATGGTGAGATCGAATTCAAAGACGACCAAGGACGCGCAACCGGCAAGCGGCTTTATATGCAGCTCAAATCCGGCGACTCTTATTTGACCAAGCGGCAACGTGATGAGACCGAGGTCTTTCAGATCAAGAATCCGCGATGGGCTGATTATTGGCAGCAACAAGCTTACCCAGTGTTGCTGGTGATTCGTAGTTCCGATGGCGAAATCCGTTGGATGGATGTCAGTGAATATTTGAAGCACAAGGAAAACGGCAAGAAGTCCGTTAAGCAGGTGGTTTTTTCGGGCGAACGTTTCGATGTGATGAGTGTGCGCCGCTGGCGGGAGTGGGCGCTGAAATGAAAGTCAAATAGCCCGCAATAGCTTCGAGCAGTCTATATTTGTCTTTCCGTATAAAACAAGATACAGTAAAACCATGCACACGATTTTAACAACAGATGTTTTTGATTTGTGGTTTGAGCAGCTGCGCGATAACCAAGCAAAGGCGCGCATAAAAGCCAGATTACGCCGGGCTGAGGATGGAAATTTCGGGGATGTAAAAACTGTGGCTAAAGGCATATCCGAAATGCGTATTCATTACGGCCCCGGTTATCGGCTGTATTTCATGCAAAATGGTTTCGAAATCGTGTTGTTATTGGCTGGCGGCGATAAATCGACGCAAACCAATGATATTCAAACGGCATTAGCATTGGCGAGAAAAGTGAAGGAGGAACAATGACTGTAAAATTAAGTAAATGGGATGTTCTCGATCATCTTAAAACAGAAGAGGATATGACGCTGTACCTGGAAGCCTGCTTTGAAGAAGCGGGGGATGATCCCGCTTTTATTGCCAAGGCCTTGGGCGATATAGCAAAAGCCCGTAGCATGACGCAACTGGCTAAAGATACCGGCTTGGGTAGGGAAAGTCTTTACAAAGCGTTGTCAGGCGAGGGTAATCCCAGTTTTGGCACGATTCTAAAAGTGATTAAAGCGTTGGGGCTCAAACTGCATGTTCAGGCTGCCGATAAAGAAAATGAGCCTTTAACGCCTGTAAACTGAGCCCAGGACGTTTTTTATGAAACGTCCTCATTTACCCGGAGTAGAACGCTGCCATGTAGATCGGAATAAGCCGGTTTGAGCAGTAACCGAATTTGCTGGAAATATACGGTTGCCTTACAACGGCTCAAACAAAGTTGCCAGATCTTCCGCTGTCAGCTTTAGCGATTCCTCTTTGGCCCCGCCTTTGTAAATCCCTTCAGCCAGCGCACGCTTTTTATCCTGCATTGCGATAATTTTTTCCTCGACGGTATTTTCGGTAATCAGTTTGTACACGAATACCGGCTTGTCTTGGCCGATGCGATGGGCGCGGTCTGCGGCTTGGCTTTCTGCGGCGGGGTTCCACCACGGGTCGTAAATAATTACGGTGTCGGCTTCGGTCAGGTTTAAGCCGACGCCTCCGGCTTTCAGGCTGATCAGGAAGACATTCACTTCGCCGCTTTTAAACCGTTCTATGGCTTCGTCGCGGTTGCGGGTTTGGCCGGTCAGTTTGGCGTAGCCGATGTTTTTTGCGGTTAATTCATTTTCAATCAGCGCAATCATGCGGGTGAATTGCGAGAACACCAGGATGCGGCGGCCTTCTTCGAGCTGTTCAGGCAGTAGCTCCATCAGCAGGTCGAGCTTTGCGGATTCCTGCACTTTTTGCGCTTCCTTGAGCGACAGGGTGCGCGGGTCGCAACAGGTTTGGCGCAGTTTGAGCAGGGCATCCAGGATGGTGATATGGCTGCGCGACAGGCCTTTCAGGGCAATCGCATCGCGGACTTTTTTCTCCATGGTCAGGCGGATGCTCTCGTATAACGCGGCCTGTTTCTCATAAAGCGGCACGGAGCGGATGATTTCGGTTTTGGACGGCAGTTCGGTGGCGACTTCCTGCTTGGTGCGGCGCAGCATAAACGGTGCAACCCGGCGTGACAGCCGCGTTCTTTGTTCGCTGTCGCCATGCACTTCAATCGGGGTGCGATAGAGTTTTTTAAAGGTGGCGATGTCGCCCAGAAAGCCCGGCATCAGAAAATCGAATTGCGCCCACAGTTCGCCCAAATGGTTTTCCATCGGCGTGCCGGTCAGGCAAAGCCGGTGATTGGCTTTGATGCGGCGCACCACATGTGCAGCTTTAGAGAGCGGGTTTTTAACGGTTTGGGCTTCGTCGAGGATCAGGTAATGGTAGTCATGCTCCAGCAGCGTTTCCTCATCCCGGGACAGCAAAGGGTAGGTGGTCAGAATCAGGTCGTAGTCCCTGATTTTGTAAAACAGCTGCTTGCGTTCGTTGCCTTGCAGGATCAGGACTTTCAGGTCGGGCGTGAAGCGTTCGGTTTCCCGGCGCCAGTTGCTCATCAGGCTGGTCGGCGCGATGATCAGGCAGGGCAACTTCATCCGGCCGCTTTGTTTTTCAACCAACAGATGAGCTAGGGTTTGTATGGTTTTACCCAGGCCCATGTCGTCGGCGAGTATGCCGGAGAATTTATATTCGCGTAAAAATTGCAGCCAGTTGAGGCCTTGCTGCTGATAAGGCCTCAGTTCCGCCTGCAAGTTGTTGGGCAGGGCGACATCCTGAATGCCGGTAAAATTTTTCAGTTTTTGTCCCAGCTCCCGTAGCGCTTCGCCGCCGCTTATGCTGAACAGGCCGTGGTTTTGTTCTTCTATGTCGGCTAACGTTGCGGCGTTAAAACGGGATAGTTTCAGTATTCCGTCCTTGCCCATGGTGCTGGTGTTGAACAGTTCTATCAATACGTTCAGAAACGGTTTGATTTTATCGCTGGGCAAGTTCAGGTAGTTGTGCTGGCCTAGCGATATGCTGAGCATTTCCGGCAGGTGTTCGGGATCGTAGTTTTCCAGTACCGGCATGATTAACGGTAGCAGAGGCAGAGGCTGGCCGCCGATTTCGATGGTGAAGCGCATTTCAAACCAGTCCTGTTGGCTTTCGCTGATCTGGGCGTCCCAGTTCTGGGCGGTTTGGAAGTTAAGCAGGAAACTGTCGTCAATGTCGATCATCCAGTCGTCCTGTTCCAACTCCAGCAAGGTGTTTTGAAGAAAATCCCCCCAACGCGCGGCGCTATCCATTGCTGTTTTTGCCGGGCTGTATAAAAGCAGTTCTTGTATGCCGGTTTCGATGGAAGGGGCGGCGATAAAGCCGAGTTCGGTCATGCGATGGATAGCCAACTGTTCGGCTTCCAGGTTGCGTTTAATGCGCACCAGTCCCTGTCCGGTTTTTACGACGCTATAGTCTTCAGGAGAGACTGCAGACAGCGTCCACTCGCCGTAATTGAAACTGACCGCCATGAAATGCGTGTATTGCTGGGGCGTTAACTGATGACCGAACAATAACAGTCTGGGCACAGGCGGTAGCTCGTCGGCTTCGATGAGTTCAATTTTCTTGGGAGCGGGTAGCGGCAGGCTGGGGTGCTCGATAAGTAGGCGCTGACTGAATTCATCGGCGTACTCGGCCGGGATGAGCGGGGCGGCCAGAATGCGTTTGAGCTGCTCCAGCGAGAGATTGTGAGTGTTGACTGCGCCTATCATACCCAATGCTTCGTCCAAGTATTGCGGCGGATCGGTAAGCAGCAGGGTTGCGGGCGGGTCGATTTCGGTGGTTAATTGGTAATCGCCGTTATCGGCTGTTTGCCAGCCGAATTTTAAATCGCGGACAACTCCTTTTGTTAACGGCGCTTGCTCAGTATTCTGCCAGAACAGCCGGCCTGTTTTCAGCAACTTGGACAAGGCCAAGTAACCGGCAGCACCGGCAATTAAGGGCTCGTCCTTAAAAGCGGGGTTAAGCGCGGTGAGCAGTTTCGCAATTTCCTGATCTTCCGGTTGAACATAGTTGAGATAGGAGTAGCTATAGCGGAGATTGTTTAAGGTTGTTCTTCTGCCCTTATTCAGACCGCCGGTTTTCTTTGCTTTGGTGATTAAAAATTCAATAGTGAATTCGTACTTTATATTGCCGGGCTTGAGGATATAAGCAATAAAATCCTGGTAGATATCGTGTTGCCCCGGCGCTTGCTCGTGAAGGCTGTCGAGCCAATCCAGGCAGCTGGTTTTGTTGTCTAGTGCAGGAAGGTTTTTCTTGGGATTTTGATACTTCAGGCAAACAGCGACAACATGCTTGCAGTTATAGCCGATAGGGCAAGTACAGTCGCCTTCAATCTCTGCAGCGCTATAGTCCGGCCGCCAAATGATGCGGATATTTTGCCGATACGGATCTTTATGGCTGCCTTGAACGGCGGCATTGAGTTGTACAAAAAGAGCCCCTTCGCTTTTAACGGTGAGATCAATCACCATGTCTCTTTCAAAATACCTGCGTCCGCGCTCATAGAAAGCGTCGCCACATTCGTAGCGTATATCGGAGCGGAGCAGTTTTTTTTGATTAATCATATCTGACATTGGCGAACAGTTGGGCAAAGCGCTTATTGTACTGCAATCCGGCATAGTTACAGGAGTAGGTATCTTTCCTAATAGCCTTATCTATACTTTTCTGGTTTAGTACGGTTAAGACATGGCGACCGAAAATGCAAATAGCGGGAGAAAAGACATGAAATGGTATTTATTCATTATCTGTTTATTGTTGAATGCTTGCTCGAGTTTGCCGAAGGCGATCAAAGAACCCCCCGCAAACGATATTTCCTATACGCAAGCAATCCAGAATATTGCCAATTATAAAAATGCGCCGGTGCGTTGGGGCGGCATTATTGTCGATGTGGAAAATGAACAAAGTTTCACTCTGGTGCAGGTGCTGACTTATCCTTTGGATAGCGATGGCGAGCCGCAGACAGACAAGTCGCATGGAGGACGGTTTGTTTTTAAAACATCAGAGTTTCTTGACCCGGCTGTTTATACCAAAAGCTCTGAAATCACAGTTGCGGGAACCCTTATAGGCGATATTGAGCGCGCGGTAGGCAACAAAGTTATGCGCATGCCTCTGATCTCAGCCACGACCATTTATAAATGGCCGGTTTATGTGTACGACAATCGTTACGATAGTTTCGGTTATGGTTATGGCTTCAATCCTCATTACGGAGGCTATCCTTATTATTGGGGAAATTACTATTGGCCTTACGCTAGCCCATACTATCGCCCAGCCTTTCGATATCGTTAAATACAATATTTAAATTAGATGTGACCTTTTTTGGATATAGGTCTAGTTTATTTTTTTTGTTGCTATATAATAGGCGGCTTACCAAAGTTATCGATGCCTCGGTGGCGAAATTGGTAGACGCAAGGGACTTAAAATCCCTCGTTCGAAAGGACGTGCCGGTTCGACTCCGGCCCGAGGCACCATGAAAATCAAGAGCTTAGGCCAAAAGCCAAGTTCTTTTTTTATGTCTGTCGCTTTTTATGGGCATGAGCGAAAGAGCTCAAATTAAAGCCGCAACCCTCCATATCTAATAAAGCTGTCTCAGCAGCTCTTGCGTTTTTTAAGCTTCTGAAGCTCGCCGCCGTCTGTATCTGTAATAAGCCCGATCCGCCAGTCTGTATTGTCTATCCATGCAATTTATTGAAAAATCCGAGATGAGCTCAGCGTTTAAGATTTTTAAATAAAGAATCCAGGCTTCCATTGTTAAGTTTTTAAACATAATTTTAACCTTCAATCTAAGTCAAAAATGGCCCAATCAATCGCTAAATTGGAATTAAAATTTGAATCTAACACACAAATAAACCTAAAAAAACCATCGGTTTTTTATCGTTTTCAGTAGCATAGAGAGTTAAGCTTTTTCAATCAATAAGTGCAATTACTTATCAGATGAACGCAATTTCGAGTTGTGTGACGCGCATCGCTAAACAATCGTGGGAATACCTTTATTTGTAAAACGCCGACGTTCAACCGGCCTTTAGCGGTGAAAAATCATGCGTTGGGAGAATATTCCGAAACAAGAGATTAGCTTTGCTTTTGGAAAATAACACCGTGTTTCTTGTTGCGGTGAAGCCGAAAAACAGTTGAGGCCAAATGTTTGAATTATGCTGTTTGGTTTTTAGATGATGTTAGAGACCCTCGGCGGCGCATCGCCAAAAGCTAAAGCGCCAACACAGAACCCTTTAAATACCGGCTTCTGAAGCCTCAATGGTTCTGGATGTTATTCTCAAACCAGAGGATCTGACTCTGCTGCATAGAGCGGTTCGAAATCCTCCGCCTTCAATGACCGAAGCGATAGCATCTCTTCAAGGGTGTTGTTGGGATTAAATTGAGGAAGGGGGGCTGGTTCAAGCCGATGCTTAAGTGTTCGACTTAAAGCAAATCAGGAGAATGGCTGGCTCGAAAAGTTGAAAATGAAGCCGCATTATAGCCGCGCTCCGGTTGATCGCCTTGTTAGGCTGAATGCGTAAATGTTGCCTTACCAAAGAGCTTAATAATTTTAGACACCACCAAAAGACCAGTAATAACTGAAGAAACTGACGCCGCAACTAAGGTTGTTTCCAGTGCTATTTTAAAAGCGACCATACAGCCAATTCCAAAAACCGTCAAAGCAACACCAACACGTCGACTTGGTGCAATTAATACAGCTAATGCTATTACTATACAAGCTGTTAAAGCTGCACCAAAACAGAATACAGTTATTTCGGCATAGTGAAACCACGGGGCAATACACATACCAGAAATCATTTGATCTTTTGGACACAAGACTTTAATACCATGGTGTAGCAGTAAGCTTAGAAAAAGCCCAATGACAAACCCCAATATTGTTATAGGTGCAACTGCTGTCCAGCGAAGTACATTTATCATGATTGCCTAACGTAGAGATAAGCTGAGCGCTGGAGCGTAGCGGAAGCGGATCGGCTTGAGCGTTTTGTTAGCCATGTCATACGCTTCATATACACAAGATCAATAAGGTGTTCCGTCTTTGCGAAAAAATGCCCATGCTCCATTTACGAATTTCGCGCATAAATCGTCATCGGGATAACTGACCTCATCGCCGTCTGTTCTATCGCCAATTTCCAAATAGAGAACATCTTCCGCTGTTTCGTTGATGAGGGAGTGGGGATTACTCGTCCCGGCCTTGAATCCTGCGCACATGCCAGGCGACAACTGTGTCTTGCCATTATTGGTGTGCAGGGTTGGGCGTCCCTCCAGGATGTATACGATTTCATCCTGTTTAGCATGCGCGTGACGCAAAGACGACGTTGCGCCTGGAGGTAAGCGTGTCAGGTTGACCCCATAATTGGTTAACCCGAAAACATCCCCTAATGGACGTTTCTCGCGCCCCTTTACTCGGTCAGCCAACATCGGTGGATAAACGGACGGCTTTGCACGCAAAGGCGCATCGGCTGCATAGATAAAATCTGGATATTCTGCTTTCATCAAGGTTCCTTTATGGCTTTAGTTTTTTCTACTCTAGTGGCAGGAAAATACGGGGCAACCGAGTTCGATCTCACGCATACGCTATAGACTGCACCGTGCGGCAAGGGGGTGATTATTTACCACTTGTCATAATGACACTGGACGCGACTCACAAGTCCGTTTTCATCAAACTCAAATACTTCAGATGCGTTTAGATTGTTTACGCTCTGATACTGAATAACAATGCTGCGCACCCCGAATAATACGTTTTTTAGCACAAAATTAAGATCGGGATACGCTGCCAGCCCTTTTGCCAAATACTCTTTTAACGCCCATTTTCCGCAGAGTGTCCCGTGGGGATTGTTGGCTAGCCTTGTAAGGAATGGACTGAAGTATTCAACGTCTTCTGCGTAGTGAGAAACAATGGATTCAATGTCATGGTTATTCCATGCCTGTATCCAGTGCTCGGCAAATTCCTTCGCTTTGTGTTCGGTGAACATGAAACCTCCTGAATGGCTAACCTAGAGCTAACCGGGCGCGGCCCTGAAAGCTGAAAAAACAAAACGGCATTATAATCGCGCTCCGGTTGAGCGCCATGTTATGTACTGGGCACCCCACCACAAATGATGCTCACTCTTCAAAGTAGCCTTCTCCCGTTGGAAAGTAGAGATCGTATTTTTTACTCAGGCGCTTGAGGATAGGTTCCACGTCTGCGGCGAGCTGAAGTGCCTGAAGAGAATCAGCGCCATACATGTGCTCGGGATCGACGCTCGGCAAGCCTTCAAATTGAACGATGCATACTGCCGTGCCTTCCGTGAACTGAAACTCGACATCGCCTTCTTTTAGCTCACGAGGAGCCAAAACCTGGACTACGAACGGATTTCGTTCGTTTTTGCCTTTCAGGCTAAACATAAGTTTTCGTTGAGCAATGCACTGGCTCATAGTGCCTCAGCTGTTAAGCACATAACGTTGAAGCTCAGACGCGGCCGAAAGCCGTCGGTTGGAGCGATGGGTTAGGTGTTACTTCTGAAAAGCGAGCCATGTCCACGTGACTCCGGCCTGACGATTGATCGGTTGCACAGATGCGGTTAATAGGTGCAGGGCATCCCTGAGAGAAAATCGTCGAGCAAGTTCGATTGTTTCCTCAGCAGAGACATCGAATATCCGTCGGCTTGCTGGAGCTGGACCATGTCGAAGAGACATGATTAGAAAAGCGCCAGGCCTGAGTAATGCCGCTATGTTGGAGATTGCTTGTTGACGCTCCTTCTCCGCAAGATGCGCCCAAACAGCGGTAACCAGCACCAAGTCAAAAGCCTCCTTGCGGCCCATTGTCTTGGACAGAGCGGGGAGACTATCGCCAAGCCACTCGATCTGGTTCGAAGGGTGTAACTTTGCGGCTGCTTCGCGAAGCTGTGTCGTTGGTTCCACAGCGAGGACGCGATGGCCTTTTGCTGCAAGCCAAGCCGCATCAACTCCCGTACCGGCACCGATATCCAAGATATCGCTTGCATTCGCCGGTAGCAGATGAAGAACTGCTCTGTATTTTTCGACGAAAGAAACGCTTTCATATCTGGTGATGAGCGACTCCGCATCTTCAGAGTACCCCTCGGTGCCAGGAACTATGTTTGATTGTACAAGGTTGGACATTTGTGACGCCTAACGTGGAGCTAAGGGGCGGGCACGATAGCGACCGTCCCTTTGAGCGCAGTGTTATGAGTGCCACTGCATCTTATAAAATGAATCATCTTCATCATACTGGCAAAAACCCAATTTTAAATAGAATGGTTTGACCGGATTGGCTTTGATAACACTAAGCCTCAAGGGTGAAGACTTTTCTTTTGCGATACTCTGGATGTATGTCAGAACCCTCCGTCCTATGCCTTTTTGTCGGTACTCTGGTTTGATAATAATCATTTCTAACCAAAGATGGTCGTTACCTTCCTTTAAAACAAATCCGCCAATTCTTTCGATGCCATCGTTAATTATTTTCCAATCAGTAGGCTTCAAGTTATTATCAAAGCCATTGTTTTGAAATTCTTCATTCCAACCCCAAGTGGCTTCAATACATGGTTTCATCGCGTTTTGATAGAGATTGTAAAGCCATTCTCTATCAAACGTTTTACCATCTATTAGCTGAAATTCTTTCATACCTTCACTAACTCATAACGTAAAGCTAACCGGGCGCGGCCTGGAAAGCTGAAAAACAAAACCGCATTATAACCGCGCTCCGGTTGAGCGCCATGTTAGGGGGACTCATAGAGAGAAAGACCGCAGCTTGAACAACGACGTTCAGCGCCAATTTCCAGTTCTTGATTTGCTAGCCAAGCTTTTCCGCACCTTGGGCAAGGCCAGCGTACAACTCGAAACGCTGACCAGCCCCAAAAGGCCGTCCAAATAACCATGAGAGCAACGAAAAAGGATGCAGCATAATTTGGACTCCACAACTTGAAAGCAATGGACACAACTACAACCAACGGAAAACCCAGCAACAAACCAGCTGTAGAAATAATATTTCGGAATCTATATTCCCTCCAAGCCTCTGGGACTGATTTAAACATGCTAAACCCTAACGTTACGGTAAGGGGCGCGCCGCCAACGAAAGCAAAACGAAGCCACCGAACCTTGATAAAAAACAAACTTCAAAAAACGCCAACGGGCGGCGCGTCCCTTTGACCGACTCGTTAGGCATTTAAGTCTACTCTGCCCCCAATTATTACGGTTGACTGAGTGGTTAGCCCTAGAAAAAAGGGGGCAGGTTTAATTATTAAATAAAGGGGGCAGTTTGAGATATTAATTAAAGCTGCCCCCTTTTTCGAGGGAGTTGCTGGAAGGCTATTCGTAACCATCAACTTGGACCTTTCGAAAGGCGAACCATATTAGAAGCCCTATCACCATGGCGATGAGGGAATACCCCATGATGTCTCCCCTTGCTTCTTTGCTCTGCACAAAGAGATTGACAATTCCCCCAAGCAAGAAAGCCATCATAGGAAGTCGCCCCAGCATTAAACTAGCACGGCTCCATTTCAGCCGTTCGCCGCAGACAGGACAAACTAAACCCTGTGGGGTAAGCCTGTACCAGGGATCCCCCTCCCGTAGATTTTGCATCTTGGGTTGAATGAACCGGAAATGACAACTAGGACACTCTTGGCGAAATAGGGTCATGATGGAAGTGTCTGGGCGCTAACGTGGAGGTCACCGGCGCGGCGCGGCTTTATCGCGCAGCGTCCGGTGGACCGCAGGGTTAGACCTCGGCCTATGTATCTTCACGACCATCAGACCAGAGTTCGTAAAAGTCGAAGTCGACCGACAAGCCATATTTCGCCAACCCTTGTATTAGGGCAGCGTCGAAATGGAGGCCAGGATAGCCTTCGTGAAAGTAGCCGACCAGTTGCATGCAACCCGAAAACTCCCTTGTGAGTTGCTCGAATTCGGAAGGGTTCTGTTCGAGTTGCGCGAGCACATCTCTGATGTGATCTTCGAGTGAGTGATCAGTCCCTAGACGAGAGCAGAGAGACCAGCGACTGAACTTTCGCTCCATTCTCCGTTTGGGATGGAGGTCGCCCTTCTTCCATGAGTCCGTGGGAATGACTCTGGCACGGCGGGTAATTTCCGCGGGGTCGAAGGAATCCGTGATGGTGAAGTAGGCGTATTGCTCTGAGGGTTCTGACATGGGAGGTCTAACGTAATATATACGACATCAATTGTCGTATAAAAATTTTGAGTTGTCGTATAATCATTTCTAATTAAAAATATCTTATTGTTTTTAATGATTAGAGTATAAGTTAAGGCGACAAATCATGCAAACAAATACGACATCTGCGCAGCCCAAGAAATTACTCGACCAAGTCCGTGACAAAATTCGCTTTAAACACTATAGCTTGAGCACGGAGAAGATCTACATCGCCTGGATTAAACAGTTTATTTTGTATCATCATAAGCGCCATCCTTTGGAAATGGGCGCAATTGAGGTGGAGGCGTTTTTAACTTATTTGGCTACGCAACGGCATGTGTCCAGTTCCACCCAAAATCAGACGTTGTCGGCAATTTTGTTTTTATACCGCGAGGTGTTGGCAGTCGATTTGCCTTGGCTGGACAATTTTGAACGTTCAAAAAAGCCTCGGCGATTGCCTGTAGTACTTACAGTCCAGGAAATACAAGCTTTATTACATGAAACATCATTAGCGCCTGAGCCTATTGGTTTGATTGTCAGGTTGCTGTACGGTACCGGTATGCGATTGATGGAGGAAGTGCGGTTGCGGGTAAAAGACGTCGAGCTGGAACGCAGGGAAATTATTGTGCGTGACGGTAAGGGCGGCAAAGATAGGGTAACCATGCTGCCGGAGAGTCTGATGCAACCGATTCAGGTTCAGTTGGCACTGCGCCGTAAATGGCATGAGCAGGACGTCATGCTGGGCAAGGTTGATGTATGGTTGCCGGATGCGTTAGCGATTAAGTATCCCAATGCCTCGAAAGAGTGGGGTTGGCAATATGTGTTTGCCGCTAAAAACTATTCCATCGATCCGCGCAGCAACTCGGAACGCCGTCATCATATTGAAGAAAAACAGGTACAGCGCTATGTCAAGCGAGCGGCTCAAACGGTGGGTATCGCCAAACCGACTACGCCTCATACCTTACGGCACAGTTTTGCGACGCATGTTTTGCAGTCGGGCTATGATATCCGCACTGTCCAGGAGTTGTTGGGGCATAGCGATGTCGCGACAACAATGATTTATACCCATGTATTAAATAAAGGTGGCAAAGGCGTGGTGAGTCCGCTGGACCGGTTGTAGGAACAGGATTCTTTTTGCTGTTTATTTATTTGCCTTTATCGATGTTTCAATCGTGTGACGATTCCGATGCCCAGCAACAAAACCAACGCCCCCCACAATAAACCCGGCACCAGCCAGAACCAGTTTTGATAAAAAGTAGCCGGCGGGTTTTTCAGGTAAGGCACTTCATATAAGCCCGCCCAAGTTTGATGTATCGGCGAGCGTTCCAGGATTTCTCCTGACGCCAGCGATACCGTGGAAATACCGGTGTTGGTGACTCGCAATACCGGACGGCGAAATTCCACGCCGCGCGCCAGGGTCATGTACATATGTTGGTAAGGCTCCTGCCATGCGCCGTACCAGGAATCATTGGTCACGTTGACGATGAACTGGGCACCGAGTTCGGCCAACGAGCGCGAGAACCGTGGAAACAGGCTTTCATAGCAGATTTGCGCGCCCATTTTGTAGCCGTTCCAATGCAACAATTCGGTTGGGCCGCGGCCTCTGGCAAAATGACCGGTGGGCGGTAGCCAGTTGCGGATTTCGGGAAAAAACTGTTCGCCGGGGATATATTCGCCAAACGCCAGCAGGATCGATTTGCTGTAATGCGGAGGCACTATCTCGCCGTCTTTGTTCAACACAAACAGAGAATTGGTAATCAGGCGCGATGGTTCATCGACACTGTATGCGCCGGTAATCAGCGGCAGTTGGCGTTCACGAAGGAACTGCGCCAGCGCTACCGGGTAGTCATTGAATTCAAATTGCTCGCCGAGCAATGCCGGGAATGCGGTTTCAGGCCACATGGCGAAGTCGATTTTGGCGTCTTGATGGGCTTTCAGGGCGTTATCGGTCAGCGTGAGATAGCGGTTGAAGATTTCCTTGCCATAGCCTTTGCCCAATTCGGCGGCCAGCTTTTCGGCGTTTTCAATGTAGGCCTGAATCAACAGCGTTTTAAATGATGCATCCGGTTGCGGTAGCCGGTTTTTAAGCCACAGTCCGCCGGTATTTAACAGTACGAAGCCCCAAACTACAGCGGCCAAAATGACCTTTCCTCTGCGTTGTTTACGCTGCTCCCAAGCATAATATAGCGGCAGGTTGCACAGCAGGGTCGCGGCGCTGAGTCCGCTAAAACCGATCACTTCCGCCCAGTGGTAAACGGGGATGTTGGCGCCGTACCAGGAATAACCGAAGTTCCAGTCGAACAAGGTCAGCGAGTAGGCTTCGCACAACGTAGTGATCAGTGCCATCAATCCCAGCGAAAGCCGCTTTGACCAGTTGAATTTTTGTTGTCCCCAAAACCACAGCACACCGGCCAGCGGCACAAACAAGTGGGCTATCAATCCATACACCACCATGCCGATGACCGCTACAGGCCAGTCCAGATGGGCAAATTCATGCAACAGGTAAGTGACCCAGTTAAAGCCGATCAGCGTAAAAATGAATGATGTAATTAAACCGCCAAGAAAAACATTTTTTAGACGGGTTTGCCGGCTCCAGAAAATCCATAAGGGAACGAAACAGAATAAAGATGCCCAGGGCGGGAAGGGAATGTAACTGGTGCCGATCAGAACGCCGGACAGGATAGGGAGTAGCCAGGGCTTAATGCTGCCAAGTGTAACGCTGTTCATGGTGTTAAGAGTCGTGGTGTGATTGTGCGAAGAGCGCGGGTTTCCCAGGCTGGGGAGGTTGTGAGCATATTAAGCATTTGGAGTACAAACCTAGGTTTGTACTCCAACATTTCGCTAACAACCAATAACTTAAAAACAAGGAAAATATTCTTAAGAAGTATTTTCACGATCTCCTGGGTTTGAAAACAGGCTCAATTAGCGGTGGCTAAATCGATCTGTCATGTTTCCGGTAATCGGCGCAGTCAGCCGGAAACATCGATTTTTATGCTGCATTAACTCCCATGAATTTCCGCATGTAAGGCGCGGTATTCATCGGTAAGTTTGTGGTTAGGCATGTAATGCACCAGCGGCTTGGACTCGGTGTGCGATTCCCTGACCTTGACCGATGGCGAGATCATTGCAGCCAGTACCGGCAATCCTTCGGCAATAAGCTCTTCGACTATTTGGCGAGGCATGTTAGCTTGTTTTTGATATTGATTGACGATGATGCCTTCAACTTCAAGATTGTGGTTATGGTCGGCTTTAACTTCCGCCACCACTTGCATCAGAGAATACAGAGCCTCTCTGGCGAAAGTGTCGCAATCGAAAGGAATCAGGCATTTGTCGGCCGCGATCAGGGCGGACTGGCTGTAGAAGTTGAGGATCGGCGGCGTGTCCATATAGATCTCATCGAAACCCTCAAGTTTTTCCAGCGCTTCTTTCAACTTAAAGATTTTCATGCGTGATTCCAAGCGGCTTTGCAATGGCTCAAGCTCGGGGTGCGACGGAATCACAAACAGGTTGGGGAACGGAGTCTCATGGATTGCGCTTTCAAGGCCGGATCCGGATGAACTGCTACCGAACAGGGACAGGCTCAGCGTATCTTTAAAGAAGTGGGCAATCGTTTTGTCGCTGTCGCTGACTTTGCTGCCGAGCAGGTATTGCGTTGAATTGCCCTGAACATCGAGATCGATGACTAATGTACGCTTACCTTCAACAGCACTGATGGCGGCTAAATTGCACGTAATAGTAGATTTGCCGACGCCGCCTTTCTGGTTGAAAATGACTCTGCGCATGTTATCCCCGTTAAATCAAATAGTTGAAAGTCGCATTATAAAGCTTGGGGCGTTAATATCAAATACGGATAAAGGTTTTGCCGTGGCACTTTGGACATTCAGGAATTTCGCTGGCTGTTTTAAAGGCAATTTCCTTGCCGCAGTCGTCGCAGATAAACGTGCCGGGCACGGTAATGTCGCCGCTGTGGTAGGTATGTACTTTTGCCAATTCTTCCAATTTTGCCAGTTCCAGGCGGGTTTTATCGGCAACGCTTAAAAAAGCATCCAGCGCGAAGTTTTCAATCAACTCAATATCGAACTTAAACCATTCGGACAGCGATTCCTTATCTTCCTCGTCTGACAAGCCATGGGCCGCATGTTCAACGTCGCGTCTAACAAACGCCGAAACCTTGTCCAGTTCTTCGTCGGTCAAATTGCTGTCTTTTCTGGTTTTTTCTTTTGAAATTTCCAGCGCTTCGGCAAACGAATGCAGCGTATCTTCCATCGTTTCATGGAGATGCTTCATAAAATCGGTATAGGCGGTGACAAGTTTGTTTTTATTCATAGGGTTCATCTCCTGAAAATGGCGCTTTAGATTTAAGCAACTGTACGGTATTCTAACGCTTTTGACTGGTAAAAGACGAGAAGGATGCAAGAAAATTATAAGCCTTTGGCAATCGAGCAAGAAGTACAGGCCGCCTGGGACGAGTCAGGTGTATTTAATGTGTCGGAATCGTCGACACAGGACAAGTATTATTGTTTGTCGATGTTTCCTTACCCCAGCGGCAAGCTGCACATGGGGCATGTTCGTAACTATACCATCGGCGACGTCATTAGCCGTTTCCAGCGTATGCTGGGCAAAAACGTCATGCAACCTATGGGTTGGGACGCGTTCGGCTTGCCGGCGGAAAATGCGGCGATGCAGCACGGCGTTCATCCTGCCGACTGGACCTACAGCAACATCGATTATATGCGCGACCAGCTCAAGCGGCTGGGTTTCGGTTATGACTGGGACCGCGAATTAGCCACATGCAATCCGCATTATTATAAGTGGGAGCAATGGTTTTTCCTGAAGCTGCTGGAAAAAGGCCTGGTTTATAAAAAAACCGCACCGGTCAACTGGTGTCCGCATGACATGACCGTTCTGGCGAACGAGCAAGTCATCGACGGCTGCTGCTGGCGCTGCGACACGCAAGTCGAGCGCAAGGAAATCGCGCAATGGTTTTTAAAAATCACCGCCTATGCGGATGAATTGCTGGCTTCGCTGGAAACACTGGACGGTTGGCCGGAACAGGTCAAAACTATGCAGGCCAACTGGATTGGCCGTTCCGAAGGCGTGGAGATGGATTTTGCTGTGCCCGGTTCGGATCAGCCTTTGAGTATCTATACCACGCGTCCTGACACTTTAATGGGCGTGACCTATCTTGCTGTGGCGGCGGAACATCCGCTGGCGCTAAAAGCGGCTGAAACCAATCCCGAAATCAGCGCATTTATCGATGACTGCAAGATGATGGAAACCTCGGAAGCCGCCATGGAAACCATGGAAAAGCGCGGCATCGATTCCGGCATCAAGGCGGTACATCCGATTACTGGCGAACAGGTTCCGGTTTGGATCGCCAATTTCGTGTTGATGGGCTATGGCACCGGCGCGGTGATGTCCGTTCCCGCTCACGATCAACGCGATTACGAGTTTGCGCTTAAGTACGGCATCGCCATCAAGCAAGTGATTTTTGCCAAAGACGGCGGCGATGCGGATTGCTCAGAGCAGGCTTACACCGTAAAAGGCGTATTGAAAAACTCCGGCCAGTTCGATGGCTTGACCTCGGAACAGGCTTTTTCAGCTATTGCCGAAGCGCTGGAAAAAGACCAAAAAGGCCAACGCAAAACCAATTTCAGATTGCGCGACTGGGGCGTCTCCCGTCAGCGTTATTGGGGCGCGCCGATTCCGGTTATTTATTGCGACGATTGCGGCACCGTGCCTGTGCCTGAAAAGGATTTGCCGGTGGAACTGCCAAGAGACGTGGTGCTGGACGGCTCGCAATCGCCGTTGGTCGCTCATCCGACTTTCTCTCATACGACCTGTCCGTGCTGCGGCAAAGCGGCACGCCGAGAAACCGATACCTTCGATACCTTTATGGAATCGTCCTGGTATTTCGCGCGTTTTGCAGGCAACAATCCGGACAGCATGATCGATGAAAGCGCCAAATACTGGCTGCCGGTCGATCATTATATCGGCGGCATCGAACACGCTATCTTGCATTTGCTGTATGCACGGTTTTACACCAAACTGATGCGCGATGAAGGCTTGGTCGTCTGCGACGAGCCGTTCAAACGGCTGCTGACGCAAGGCATGGTGCTGAAAGACGGCAGCAAAATGTCCAAATCCAAAGGCAACACGGTGGACCCGCAAGGCCTGATCGACCAATACGGCGCCGATACCGTGCGTCTGTTTATCATGTTTGCAGCGCCGCCTGAGCAATCGCTGGAATGGTCGGACAGTGGCGTGGAAGGCGCGTTCCGTTTCCTGAAACGGCTTTGGAAGCAAGCTTATACGCATTGCGAAGCTTCCGCTCCTGCTCACGCCCCTCGCCTACGTCCTGTAGGCGAAGCCGGCGGTGCTAAGGCGCCGCTGGATAAACAAACTTTAACCGCTGAGCAACAAGCGGTGCGTCGCCAGTTGCATTTGACTATCCAGAAAGCAACCGACGATTTCGGCCGGCGTTATACCTTTAATACCGTAATCGCCGCGAATATGGAGCTGATCAACACCTTATCCAAATTCGTCGATGATTCCGACAATGGCAAGGCGGTTCGGCAGGAAGCGCTGGAAGCTATTGTGTTGATGCTGTCGCCGATAGTGCCGCATATCTGCCATCAATTGTGGTTGGATTTGGGGCATCAAGAAGCGGTAGTCGGCGCTTCATGGCCTGAGGTTGATGCAACGGCTTTGGAGCAGGACACTTTGGAACTGGTGTTACAGGTTAACGGCAAACTGCGCAGCAAAATGTCGGTGTCGGTTAATGCGTCCAAGGAAGAAATAGAGGCAATGGCGCTGAGCGATGAGCATATCAAGCGCTTTATTGAAGACCAGCCGATTAAAAAGGTGATCGTGGTGCCTAAAAAGCTGGTCAATATTGTAGTTTAAGGGGAACGTGTGTTGACAAAAAAAGCGGTCGTCTTTGTTATGGCTTTGTTATTGAGCGCTTGCGGCTACCATTTGCGCGGCGCTCTTGAATTGCCGACAAACATGAAAAATGTTTATGTTGAGGGCGGATCTTCGTCGCTGCTCGAACAATTCAGGCAGGTCATGAAATCATCTTCAGCTCAGCTTGCCGGTTCCCGCAAGGACGCCGGCATTGTTGTCAAGATAGCTAATGAACAATTTAACCGGCGCGTATTGTCGCTGAGTTCGAGAGGCAAATCTAACGAGTTCGAACTGGAATATCGCCTCGATTATGAGTTTGCGGATTCAAAGGATGCCGTGTTGATGCCGCGGCAGTCTGTTGAAGTCAGGCGTGAGTATTACAACGATCAGCAGTTTATGATTGCCAAAGATCAAGAAGAAGCTGTGATACGCAACGAAATGTATCAACAGGCCGTGCAAACCATTGTTAACCGTGCCAGGGTCGTGTTAGAGGCAGGCGCGAAATAGCATGCGGCTCAAGCCCGAACAGATAGCTGCGGCGCTGCAAAAGGAGCTGGCGCCGGTTTATTTTATTAGCGGCGACGAGCCGTTGCAGATGGGCGAGATCGCTGATGCGATCCGGGCGGCGGCACGGAAAGCGGGCTATGATAGCCGCGAAGTTCTTGTTGCGGACTCCGGGTTTTCATGGAATGAATTGATGGAGACGGCCGGTTCGTTATCTATTTTTACCGATAGAAAAATCATCGACTTAAGGTTGCCTACCGGTACGCCGGGTACTGAGGGAGCAAAAGCTTTAATCGACTATTGCGAGCGTTTATCGCCAGGGATGGTGGGTATGCCGAAAGCCAGTCGGGAACTGGCGCGGCGGACGGAAGACACGCTGTTGTTAATTACCGCGGCAAAGACGGCAAGCGCTTCCTTAAAATCGCGCTGGTTTCAGGCTTTGGATAAAGCAGGCTGTGTTATTCAGGTTTGGCCGTTGGAAGGACAGGACCTAATTCGCTGGTTGCAGCAAAGAATGCAACGGCGCGGGCTACAGGCCGAAACGGAGGGTATCAGGATATTGGCTTCCCGGATCGAAGGAAATCTGTTGGCCGCCGCGCAGGAAATAGAAAAGCTTTATGTGCTATACGGCTCAGGCCAGCTCAGCAATCAGCAAATTTTCGATGTGGTGGCTGATAGCTCCAGATTCGATGTGTTTAAGCTGATGGATAGCGTTCTTGCGGCCAAAGCAGGCCGAATTTTAAAAATATTGTCCGGCTTGCAGTCGGAAGGCATTGCGGCCCCTGTGGTGTTATGGGCTCTGACGCGGGAAGCTCGGGTCTTAATCAAGATTAAACAGGCGCTGGCTCAGGGGCAAAATAAAGCGCTGGTTTTTAAAAACAACCAAATTTGGGACAAGCGTCAGCAGTTGGTTAGCGATGCGCTGAGCAGGCTGCGCGACAGCGACCTGAATAGTATTCTCACGCTCAGTGCAAAGGCCGATCGGCAGATCAAAGGCCAGCAGCAAGGGGATCCGTGGGAAACATTGCTGGCCATTTGCCTGAAGTTTGCCTCCGCAGACAATAGCTAGCAAGAAGCGGAAGCTTACGGCAAATACAGTTTAAATCGGGCTCCGCCCAACTGACTATTGTTGTCGGTCATAATAAATCCCCGTTTGTCGCCTTTGACATGCAGTTGCGCAATAGTTTCGGTAAAAAACAATCCCAGGCCGGTATTGCCGTTTGCAACATCAATCTCAGGAAGTTGTTTGTGACCGGACGATAACAGGCTTTCCGGATAGCCCTTGCCGTCATCTTCAATGCAAAAAACAATGTAATCACCTTCCTGAACTACAGAAAGCAAAACCTTGCTCAGGCAATAGCGCTGTGCGTTATTGACCAGCGTACAGAGGGCATTGCTGATCAGTGCGCTGTCGCAGTAACAAAATAATTCATCATGGCATTGGGTAGTGAGCTGAATGTTGCCCAGGGATAGCAAGGTGGATTGCTGGGCGATAACGTCCTCCAATATGTCAACGGCGCTATGCTCGTCTATAGACAGGCAGAATTGGGACAAGTCAATTTTATAAAGTGTCAATAACTGCATGAGACAGTTGTTCATGCGATTGGTTTCAAATTCCAATTGCCCGAATTCAGCGGGTTTTTTGTCTTGGCAGGCATTTTCCAGTTGGCTGATTAGCGCCCTAAGCGCTGTCAGAGAATTCTTTATGTCATGCACCGAAGAGGCCAGAATGGCGGGGAAACCGATTGAAAGCATTTGAGTATTAGGCATTGGGATAGGCTACTGATTGTTTTGATATTGAATGGCGTCCAGCTCTGCTTGCAGGCTATTGATTTGATGATGAGGTATGCCGATTTGAATAGCTTTATTGATATAGGACTGGGCGCTGATGATTTTATCCGGGCCGGATTTAGACGTTTTAAGGTCATGAATAATAATTTTTATCATATTTAAAATGATCGTTTGATTATCCGGCATTTTGGCAACGGCCTGTTCGAAAACGGCTAGAGCTCCTTTAATATTGCCGTCCTGAAACAGGCCGACACCTTTGTTGTTGATGTCGACCAGCTCTTTTTTAATGCGCTGAATCAGTGTCTCTGCATGGTTTTCGCCGATGACGGCATTGCACATTGCTACAATGTCTTTGATAAAAGGCTTGTCATCAATATTGGTTTTAATTAAATCATTAAGAATTTCATCGCAGAGTTCGCCGTTCCCATTCAGGTAAAAAACCCTTGCTATCTCCAGCCGTAGATCTTTGGAGGCATGCTTGTTAAATTGCTCATGCAGCTTAAACATTTTTTCATAAGCTTGCTGGGCCAGCGCCTTGTTGCTTTTTGCCCGATGAATCTCGTTTTCCAGCAGGGCAGCGCGGAGCTTGGCTTCAGGATCATTTTGAGACTGCTGATTCAGTTCAGACAATATTTTTAGCGCCTCGCTGACGGCATGACTTTTTAAGTAAACATTGGCCAAGCCCGAATAGTCGGCGGATGAGCCGTGTATGGAGTTTTTGCCCAATTTAATGGCAGCTGTGTAGGCTTTTTTTGCAACAACCAGATTTTGGGTTTTGTCAGCCAATATAGCCAGTTTTTTTTGTCTTAAAATGGATAAAGGTGAAAGCGTAACGGCTGAACTCAATGAGATGACGGCATGTTCACCGTTACCAGCGGATTCATAGGCTCTCACCAGCCAGTCATAAGCTTCCAGCATCACCGGATACTGCTTGATGAGTTCCTGAAAAGCCGTAATCGCTTGCTCACAGTAACCGAGAAAAAAGGCAACAATTCCCAGTCCCAATCTGGCCCAGGGGAGCTCCCTTTCTGCCAGGATATTCTGGTAAATGGCTTCGGCCGTCTTAAGATCGCCAACCTTAATGGCCAGTTCGGCATGCAGTTTCAATAATTGTAGGCGCATTTTTTTATCATCCTGTTGGAGCAGTTGCTCGCAATGATGGATAGCCTGATAAAGGTTGCCTTTTTCTATTTCATTTTCAATACAGGCCAAGTATGTTTTGCGGGCGTAGCATTTTTCAATACGGTTTAAGAGTTGCTGCCGGTTGAAGGGTTTAATCAGATAGTCATCAGGCTTATTGTCAATGGCGCTTAGTACCATGTCCTGGCTCTGTTCGCATGTCACCATAATAAAGATGGCGTTAACCGGCAACAACTTGAGGTGACGGGCCTCCTCCAGAACCTGCTGACCGTTTTTTCCTCTGAGCAGATTGTAATCACAGAGCACAATATCAAACCGGTCAATTCTCATTGCGGTGATTGCGTTGATGCCGTTTTCCGCCTCAACAATAAACCGGGCGCCAAATGATCCCAGTATGTGCTTGATGGTTTCGCGCATGATCGCTTGATCTTCGACAACCAATATTTTTTTTGAAGCCAGGTTTATTGGCATGAGGAAGGGGTCTTAAATTTCATCTGTCGGGTCCGGGCTTGAAAAAAACCAATGCGTCCCAATATCGGCTTTCATCTTACTTTAATCTAATAATTAATCAGGAATGATAAAAAATGACTGTTGAAGCAAAAAAAGAAACGCTAGGTTTTGAAACTGAAGTTAAACATCTGCTGCATTTAATGATCCACTCATTATATAGCAACAAGGAAATATTCTTACGCGAATTGATTTCAAACGCCTCGGACGCGGCCGACAAGTTGCGCTTTGAAGCGCTGTCCAACGACAGTTTGTATGAAGGCGACAGTGAGCTGAAAATCCGACTGGAATACGACAAGGACAAACGCACTATCACCATCATCGATAACGGCATCGGCATGACCCGTGCGGAAGTTCAGGAGCATATCGGCACCATCGCCAAATCAGGCACCAAACAGTTTTTTCAAGCCTTAACCGGCGACCAAGCCAAAGACAGCGAATTGATCGGTCAGTTCGGCGTCGGTTTTTACTCGGCTTTTATCGTTGCCGACAAAGTCACTTTAACCACCCGTAAAGCCGGTGCCGACAAGAGTGAAGGCGTGCGATGGGAATCGGCGGGCGAGGGCGATTACACGCTCGAATCCGTAGAAAAAGCCAAACGCGGAACCGAGATCGTACTGCACTTGAAAGAAGACGAAAGCGAGTTCCTGGACGGCTATCGTATCCGCTCCATCGTCAGAAAATTCTCTGATCATATTTCCCTGCCTATCGTCATGGACAAAGAAGTCATGCCGTCTATGGGAGAAGAGGAAGGCGAAGAGAAAAAACCGGCGGAAATCGTCGAAGAAACCATTAACTCGGCTTCCGCACTGTGGACTAAAGCCCGCCAGGAGATTTCCGACGAGGCGTATAACGAATTTTACAAGCATGTCGGCCACGACTATCAAGACCCGTTAACCTACGTGCACAGCAAAGTCGAAGGTTCTAACGAATATACCTTGCTGCTTTATGTGCCTTCGCACGCGCCGTTTGACTTGTGGGATAGAGACGCCAAGCATGGCGTAAAATTGTACATACGCAAAGTGTTTATTACCGACGACGCCGAGCAATTGATGCCGCGTTATCTGCGCTTTATCAGAGGGATTATCGATGCCAACTCCCTGCCGCTGAACGTATCGCGGGAAATCCTGCAACAAAGCAAGCAAATCAGCGCCATCAAATCCGGCGCCGTTAAGAAAGTGTTGGGTATGTTGGAAGACTTGGCCAAGACCGATGAGGAAAAATACCAGAAATTCTGGTCTCAATTCGGTCCGGTTATCAAAGAAGGCCCGATTGAAGATCATGCCAACAAGGAACGTATCGCCAAACTGCTGCGCTTCGCGTCAACCCATGCCGATACCGACAAACAGGATGTGACGCTGGAAGCTTATGTCAGCCGCATGAAAGAAGGGCAGGATAAAATTTATTACGTCACCGCAGACAGCTTCTCGGCAGCAAAGAACAGTCCGCATCTGGAAATCTTCCGCAAGAAAGGCATTGAAGTCCTGTTATTGTCGGACCGCATCGACGAATGGCTGGTGTCCAACCTGGACGAATTCGACGGCAAGCATTTACAGTCCGTCGCCAAAGGCGATTTGGATTTGGGCGTTTTGGACAGTGAAGAAGACAAAACAGCTCAGGAGGAAGTGAATAAGGATTTCGAAACGGTGCTCAAACAGATTAAAGACGTGCTGGGCGAGAAAGTCAGCGAAGTACGCTTGAGCCATCGCTTAACCGAATCTCCTGCTTGCTTGGTTGCCGATGTCTACGGCATGAGCCTGAATATGGAAAGAATCATGAAGGATGCCGGCCAAGGCTTGGGCATGGGAATGGGCAGAAAACCGATCTTCGAACTTAACCCGACCCATCCGTTGGTGGTTAAGATGAAAGAAGAGCAAGACGATACTCGCTTTGCCGACCTGACCCATATCCTGTTCGACCAAGCCATCCTCAGCGAAGGCGGACAACTGGACGATCCGGCGGCGTTTGTGCATAAATTGAACGGATTATTGCAGGGCTTGTTGCACTAATTGCTCTGAAAACGAAAAAGGCTGGAGAATATCCAGCCTTTTTTATGGATGACAGTTTTGCAATAACTGTAGTTTTTGGTTGCTACTTAACCAGGCTGCCGGGTTAATTCATGCATTATCCACATCATGATTCGCCTGTTGATCACGTAATAATTCGGCAAACGCTTCTGCCGGTATAGGAGGGCTTTTGATATAGCCCTGATACATATCGCAGCCTTTTTCCCGTAAAAAATCTTGTTGTTCAGTAGTTTCCACGCCCTCGGCCAAAACTTTAAAACCTAAAATGTGCGCCATCGCAACAATAGTGGCAGTGATTTCCATGTCATCTTGTTGAAAAGGAATTTCGTCGATAAAACTTTTGTCGATTTTCAAGACATCAAGCGGAAAGTGTTTCAGGTAAGCTAAGGATGAATACCCGGTACCGAAATCGTCAATGGCTAGATGTACGCCTTGAGCACGAAGATTATTAAGAATAGCCGTAGCGTTACTCTGATTTCCCATCAATCCGCTTTCCGTTATCTCCAATTCCAATTGTTCCGCCGGAAAACCGGTGTTGCTCAGCACCTGGGCTACTAAAGCACAAATATCGCTACGAAGGAATTGGTGAGCAGACACATTGACCGCTAAAGTGATAGCCGGCAAGCCCGCATCCAGCCATTCTTTGCCTTGCCGGCAGGTTTCGTGCAACACCCAACTACCGATTTCTACAATCAGGCCGGATTCTTCGGCAATAGGGATAAAACGTTGCGGCGGAATCAGACCCTCTGCCGGATGTTGCCAGCGTACCAGTGCCTCTGCTCCGACGATGCGGCCAGTGACAATATCCACTTGCGCTTGGTAAAAAACGCGTAATTCCTGTTGTTCAATGGCATGGCGAAGCCGGGTTTCCAGCGCTATTCGCTCTCGGGCTGCCAAAGTCAGTTCTTCGGAAAAATAAGCGAAGCAGCCGCGTCCGGCGTCTTTAGCTTGGTACAGCGCAGCATCGGCGTGATCCATTAAAATTTCCGGGCTGTCGCCGTGTTGCGGATACAGGCTAATGCCGATACTGGCTCCAATCAGAACGTTGTCATGCTGAGACAGGCAAAATTGCTTGGTTAACTCTGCGATGATGTCTTCAGCCACCTGTGCAGCATCTTCCGGCTGTACAACATCTTCCAGTAAGATAACAAACTCATCGCCACCCAAACGAGCGACCATGTCAACATCGCGCAATCTTGCGCTGATGCGCTTCGCGACTTGCTGCAATAAGTCATCGCCTGCCAAGTGCCCTAAGCTGTCGTTAACGGCTTTAAAACGATCCAGGTCGAGCATCAATAACCCTAACTGTTTGTCGTCACGTCGATCCATATGAATACTATGTTGCAATCGATCCATCAGCAAACGGCGGTTAGGCAGGGCGGTAAGGGGGTCATAAAAAGCCAAGCGTTCAATTTCAGCGGTGGCCGCTTGGCTTAAGGTAATATCGTTAAATACGGCCACATAGTTGGTGACGACGTTGTCCATGCCTTTCACTGCGGTAATGGTGATAAGCTCCGGATAAATATCGCCGTTCTTCCGCCGGTTCCATATTTGGCCTTCCCAATTCCCGGTGAGTTCGATGCTCTTCCACATGGCCTCATAAAAACTCTCATCTTGCAGACCGGATCTGAGTATTTTGGGGTTTTGATTGATGGCTTCATTCGATGTGTAGCCGGTAATTTTGGTGAAAGCCTGGTTAACCCGAAGAATGTCATTATTGGCGTCGGTGACCATGATGCCTTCTTGCGATTCAAAAGCGACAGCGGCAATTTGCAGCTCGATTTCTGCTTGTTTACGTTCGGTAATATCGGTTTGAGTGCCAATCATGCGTACCGCGTTGCCTTGTGAATCACGCTCTATAATTTGTCCCTGAGAATGTATCCAACGATAATCTCCATTAATGGTGCGCAGTCGAAACTCTACTCGGCAATTGGATTGTTGGTTATATAGTAAATTCAATTGCGCCTGACTGATGCGCAATTGATCGTCGGGATGGATTTGATCATTGAACCAGTCGATACTGATCGTTGACGGCGGCAGGATAGTGCAAAGGCGCACTAATTCGTCATCAAGTATTAGAATGTTGTCGGCTATATTCCAGTCCCACAGCCACTGATTTGATGCCTGCAGGCTGAGCGCCAAAATATGCCGCGATTCTTCTAAATCCTGGGTGCGCCGCTTGATCTTGATTTCAAGGTCGTGATTAAGCTGAAGAATTTCAGTTTCCCGCTGTTGGATACGCGACATGAGTAAATTGAAAGCATCGTATAAGCGACTGATTTCATCCGGCCGACGTACTAGATATGTAATAGTTTCGTGGATGTCGGGCTGTTCGGCGATACGTCGGGCATGTCGTTCAAGCTGTTTAACCGGAGACATCACAAAGCCTCGCAGCACAAACGCCAAGCCGTAACTGCAGAGTGCCGCGATTAGCATTACCAGCAACATAAACCGCAGTTCTCGATATTGCGCCTGCTTTAATTCATCAATACGATAGGCGCCTCTTAATATGCCTAGTTTTTCATGTTCATGACTAATCGGCACTGCAAAGTACAGGTAATGATCTTGCCAAAGCCATTCCTGTTCGTCGGGTAGTGGTGGTGCGTTCGCTGCAATATTGGCCGGATCGTAATACGTCAATATTTGCCCATTGGTTTTTTCCAGAAGCACATAGAGCACGCGCGGGTCTTTCCATAGCTTGCTTAATTGCTCTTCTGCGCCTTTACTGTCATCAAATACCAAGGGCAAGACCGTGAATTCAGCCACCAACTTTGCAAGTGCCAGATTAGTACGGACGAAATCTATGCGTTGCTGATGGTTTTTCTGCCAATATAAAAAACCTAAGGTGCTGACCACCGTTGTTAATACGACGGTCATGATGACCCATTGTAATTTTCGCTTGAAGGGCTGAGATAGTACCCATCGTTTAAATTTATTCCACAATGCGAGCCACCTTTAATAAGTGATAACTGGCTTTTAAGCCGCTATTTGTCAGCGCTGTTCGATTGATTTCCAAGTGCAATCGATTGTTTTCTATAAAAAAATCTACATGCGCCCCTCGGGTGACATCATCTTTCGTTTCAGTGACGATCAGGACTGGCTGGTTGCCGGTTAATTGCAGGATGGTTGCCAAATTGTCATTTTGATCGTCGTTTAAATAGATGACTTGGCAATCCTTAAGCTCTTTCAGTTCATTAAAGATCAATAAGTTAACCGGTTTGTCTGCAAGAGAAGTATTTGTGTAATAAGTTTGTAGCGCGGGGAGTAAAGGCGTTTTATCAGCAACACATATATTAAAACGCTCACTTTTCCAGGTCGGCCACTCGATAAAACGGGAAATCTTTTCAATGATCGATGCGCGAATAAGTTCGCTGCTTTCGGCCGCTTCGGCAGTATTAAGCATGCAGCAGATAATCACCGCTGCCAGCATTGATGTAATAGAAGCACGCATGATCACGAAAGGCTATTTTGGGCTAATGTGCTAAGTTTAAAAACGTGTTTAAAACTCAATGGACATCTCTCCAAATAGCGATCTTCCTGGGGAGGCGGGGATAGTATTTATAATCTTGCGGTTAAATTCCGGATAATAAAATTTCTCGTCGAGTAAATTTTCCAAATAAAAAGTAAAAGTAATATGCTTGGTATGCGCAAAGCCTAACCAGCTATCCAGGCGATAGTTAGTATTGACGCTCAAGTTATGATAGCTATTGGCAGCCGGGTTAACGGCCAGTGAGGTTGGAACTACTTTCGCTGCACTGAAATAGGTATCGAAAGCGCTGATTTGTAAATCCGGGGTAGCATCAAAACTCAAGCCTATTTTTGCCATGTGGTTAGGCATCTGGGTTTTATTGTTTTGATTGTTTTCATCACGATTAGTCTGGAAAGTGTAAGCGCCTTTCCATGATAAGCCTTCAAATAGTTTCGCTTCGGTTTCCAATTCAAGCCCTTCAAATTCCGCGCTACCGGCATTGCTATATTGCAAACGGACAGGGTTTGTATTGGCAACGGGAACACGGACAATCAGGTTGGAAACCCGGCTTCTAAAAGCAGTTAGAGAAACTTGGTAATCTTGGGTATGGTAAAAAATTTGTGCATCGCTGCTTTCAATCAGTTCGGGTTTTATGTTTCTGTTGCCCTGAACCAGCGATGAGTTTGCCCCTAATTCACCGGCACTGGGAGACCGGTACGCCTGGTTGTACAGTAATTTTGCGCCTAAGTTAGAGCTAAACTCATAAACCAGGCCGGTGCGGCCAACGACGCCTTCAGTCGCTTCGCCATTATCAATCACGCCTTGCGGCGCTGCCTTTAAATTGTCGAAACGATGCCATTGGCCGCCGACACTAAGCTTTAAATTATCAAGTAAACTATAACTGGTTTCTCCATAAATACTGGATTTTAAGCTCGTATAGGGGGCCAGGGTATTGGGCTGTGACATTTGCGTCACGCCGCCTTCTCGCCATTCGACCAGGCCGCCGACCAGGAAATTTAACTGGTCTTCAAAAAAATTAAAGAAATGGGTTTGTTCAAACAGAACATTGTTCTCGTATAGATCGGTTAGGTAAAGTTGGCCTTGAACGGGTAAATCATAGTTTTGGGAAAATTTGTTGAAGGTTATATTCCAAGTAGATAACCAGTGCTTGTTAATTTGGTGCTTGTAACCAGTGTCAAAAAATAATCTTTCATTCTCAATAGGCTGTCCTGAGCCAATCGGTACCGATCCCCAATGGTTATGTTGGTTATTCACTACAAACAAGTTGAAATTGAAATCTTTCCATTCTCCCCACAAACTGGCACTGATGTCGCCGTCATCGTTACGAAAATTGGCAGGTTGGTTATTTTCATCAATAGCTGAAAATAACCAACCGTCGCTGGCGCGATGACGCACTGTGCCAGTAATGGCGGCTTCATCATTTTTCCAGGCAAATTCACTTTCCACTTGTCCTGTATTAAAACTGCCATAACGTCCGCGTAAAGTCAGCGCATTATCTTGCTGTTTTTTGGTAACAATGTTAATGACGCCGGTAAAAGCATTACTGCCGTATAACACCGAACCTGAGCCGCGGATAACTTCGATTTGCTCAATGTGATGGATGGGGAAATCCCGAAACATGGTTTCATTCAAACCGCCATAAGCACTGTCACGAAAGGGTCTGCCGTTGATAAGCACCAAGGTGTGGTTGTTAACGTGCGTTAACGCATCCCCGCGCACGGCAGCGGTACTGTTCGACCAGATATAGGTGCTTAACATATAGATACTGGTGACACGGTTTAACACGTCAGCCAAATTATTCGCTCCATAACGTTTAATATCGTCATGGGTAACCACACTCACAATGCCGGCGGCAGAATTTTTACTCTCGGTTTTTTTAGAAACGATCTCTACTTGTAAAACATCTTCCAGAGACATCTCTTTTAATGAAGACAAAGACAACGATTCTTCTGCATGGGCTGGTAGCAGATAGAGTTGTGAATATAAAAGCGCTGTAAGTACTGAAAGTGGACGTATTGTCATTGAGTAAAGACGTGATTATCAGTCGAGCTATACAGCGTTAATTTAATTGAAAAGTAGTAAGCCGAACTGTTTAATATTATTTTATATAGTTGATTTTAGCTGAGATTTATTTTTATGTACTGGTCCTGTATTTTCAAGGTTCTATTATGATTCTAATTCTTGAAACGCTCTCTGTATAGATTGATTGTCAGTTAGATGTATTAGGGATAGCGATCTAGTTAACCTAAGCCCTTATAAAATATAACTATAAATATTTGAGATTCGGTATCAGTCATTTTCATTTTTGGGTAATTGATACATAACAAAGATTGAATCTTTTCTACCCTTAACTCATCAAAAGTTTTTACGGTTCACATGTACATTAATTTAAAAAGTCTGGATAATTCCCAGCCTTCAATGTACTCATAAATTTCTATGGAATTCAAATTAATCAATACCGACGGTCATGCGCGGCGTGGTCAGCTTAAGTTTGCTCGAGGCGTCGTCGAAACGCCTATTTTTATGCCAGTCGGCACTTATGGAACAGTTAAATCACTAACGCCCGATGAATTGACCGGCATCGGCGCACAGATTATTCTGGGTAATACCTTTCATTTAATGCTGCGTCCCGGCATGGATGTGGTTAAGGCGCACGGCGACCTGCATGGTTTCATGCGCTGGGATAAGCCGATATTGACCGATTCGGGGGGCTTTCAAGTGTTCAGCCTGGGGGCGTTAAGGAAAATCACCGAACAAGGCGTGACCTTTAAATCGCCGATCAACGGCAGTTCGATTTTCATGGGACCGGAAGAGTCGATGCAAGTGCAGCGCGATTTGGGCTCTGATATTGTGATGATTTTCGATGAGTGCACACCTTATCCTGCGACAGTACATGAGGCGGCCGATTCGATGCGCTTATCGTTGCGTTGGGCGGCGCGCAGCAAAGCGGCTCATGAGGGCAATGAGTCGGCTTTGTTCGGCATCGTGCAGGGCGGCATGTACGAACATCTGCGCCAGGAATCGATAGCCGGATTGGTCGATATCGGTTTTGACGGCTACGCGATCGGCGGCTTGTCGGTCGGTGAACCCAAGGAAGAAATGATGGCGACGCTGGATGTGGTACATTCGAAAATGCCGGTCGATAAGCCGCGCTATTTGATGGGAGTCGGTACGCCGGAAGATCTGGTCGAGGCGGTCAGGCGCGGTATCGATATGTTCGATTGCGTGATGCCGACCCGCAATGCCCGCAACGGCCATCTTTTTACCACTTTTGGCGTGGTGAAGATCAGGAACAGTCAGTATGAGTTCGATACCGGTCCTCTGGATGAAACCTGCGGCTGTTATACCTGTCGGAATTTTTCCAGGGCTTATTTGCGGCATCTGGATAAATGCAAGGAAATGCTGGGTTCAAGGCTCAATACCATACATAATCTGTATTATTACCTGAGCCTGATGCAGGGCTTGCGCGACGCAATTGAAAAGCAAGAGCTGGATGTTTTTGTCAAGCAATTTTACCAACAACGAGGAAAAGCCGTGCCGACTGTGGCATAATGGCAAAATTTTTTAATTACAATACTTTTATAATAATAGTTTCGAGGATAACCATGAGTTTTTTAATTTCTGATGCGGTAGCCGCAGCTGCTCCCGCCGCCCAACAACCCGGCATTGAAGGCATGATATTCCCACTGGGCATATTGGTGTTTTTTTACTTCTTTTTTCTGCGTCCGCAATCCAAGCGAGCTAAAGAAAAGAAAGAAATGATCGCGGCAATAAACAAAGGCTCTGAAGTGGTCACTTCGGGAGGCATTCTAGGCAAGGTCGTTGATCTGGATGAAAATTTCGTCAAACTTGAAATCTGCGACAATACCTTTATTCAAGTACAGCGTCATAGCATTGAGACCATGATGCCGAAAGGAACTTACAAAGCGATAACCAAAAAAGTCGCTAAAGTTTAATGCTGTGGGCGTGAATTGATTCGCATGGTTAGCGAATCAATTCACGCCCACAATGTCATACGACATAGCTGAATTGTTGGAATAACACATGCAAAACCATTATCCACTTTGGAAAAATCTATTGGTCCTGATTGTTTTTGTCGTCGGGATTATTTACGCGTTGCCGAATTTGTACGGCGACGATCCTTCTGTTCAGGTGTCATCGACGCGTTCTGCTCAGTTGGCGCAGGAACAGGCAAATAAAGTCGAGGCGGCCATTAAAACTGCCGGATTCAATGTTAAAGCGTTCGAGTTTAAAGACGGCCGCATTTTGGCCCGGTTTAACAGCGCCGACGATCAGCTTAAAGCGGCGGATTTGCTCAGGGATCAACTGGGTGACGACTACGGCGTCGCGTTAAACCTGGCTCCTACTACGCCTGCCTGGTTAAGATCATTGGGAGCGGAAGCCATGTATCTGGGTCTGGACTTACGCGGCGGGGTGCATTTCCTGCTGGAAGTGGACATGGATGCGGCCGTTAAGCAAGCCGAAGATCGTTACAACGATGATGTGCGGCTGGCGTTAAGAAACGAAAAAATACGTTATCAATCGGTTTCCAAAGACAGCGGATTTATTAAGGTTAAGCTGAACTCGGCTGATGACAAGCCGGCACTGCTGAAACTTCTGGGTAAGGACTTCCGGGCCTTGGAAATCACTGAGCCGAATGAACAGGATCAAGTTTGGTTGAAGCTATCTGAAAAGGAAGTGCGCGAGATTAAAAAATTCGCCGTCGCGCAGAACATGACCACTTTGCGAAACCGCGTCAACGAATTGGGTGTTGCGGAACCGGTCATTCAGCAACAAGGCGAAAACCGCATTGTGGTGCAGCTGCCTGGCGTACAGGATACGACTCGCGCCAAAGAGATTTTGGGCACAACGGCGACTCTCGAATACCGTCTGGTTGATGTGGAACACGATGTGCAAAAAGCGGTTGAAGGGCATGTGCCTGTCAGCAGTCGTTTGTATTATGAAAGAAACGGCGCGCCTATCCTGTTGGATCGTCGGGTTATCGTAACCGGTGACCAAATTGTCGATGCATCATCCGGTGTGGATCAGGATGGCAGGCCTTCGGTGAATATTTCCTTGAACGGTGTTGGCGCGGCCAAAATGGGTAAAGTGACCCAAGCTAACGTCGGCAAACCGATGGCGGTAGTGTTCATCGAATATAAAACCGAAACCAAAGTGGTGAATGGCCAGAAAGTCCGCCATAAAGAAAAAGTTGAAAAAGTCATCAACGTGGCGACCATTCAAGGCGTTTTCAGTCATCGCTTTCAAACAACCGGTTTAGACAGTCCTCAGGAAGCACGCAACCTGTCGCTGCTGTTAAGAGCCGGCGCACTGGCAGCGCCGGTTGATATTGTCGAAGAACGCACCGTGGGGCCAAGTCTTGGGCAGGATAATATCGACAAAGGCATGTTGTCTTTTATGGTGGGCTTTGGGCTGGTTGTATTGTTTATGATCGTTTATTACCGCCTTTGCGGCATATTTGCCAACGTTGCGTTGATCTTTAACGTATTTATTATTATAGCGATTTTATCGATGTTGCAGGCGACGCTGACCTTGCCGGGCATTGCCGGGATCATCTTGACCGTGGGTATGTCGGTTGATGCCAACGTGCTGATCTTTGAGCGGATTAAGGAAGAACTTCGCAATGGCAATACGCCGCAGTCCGCTATTTATATCGGTTTTGAAAAAGCTTTTGCGACCATTCTCGATTCCAATGTCACCACGCTGTTGGTGGCGGTCATGTTATTTGCTTTTGGCACCGGTTCTGTAAAAGGTTTTGCGGTAACACTGATTATAGGTCTTCTGTCGTCGATGTTCACGGCAATCACCGGTACGCGGATGATTATGAACTGGGTATACGGTAACCGCAGGGTTGAAAAGTTATCTATTTAGTACTTTCTATGAAGATTAAATCATGTCAAAAACAAATATAAATTTTATAGGCAACCGCAACATAGCACTGATATTTTCCGCTGTGCTGTCGATTGTCTCGATAGGATCACTGGCTGTACGCGGCTTGCAAATGGGTATCGATTTTACCGGTGGGTCGCTGATCGAGGTCGGTTACCAACAGGCGGCGGACTTGACGGAGCTTCGTAATACTCTGGATAGCTCCGGTTTTGCCGATGCAACGGTGCAGAATTTCGGCACCACAAAAGATGTACTGATCCGTTTGAAACCTCATGAAGACGTAAGCAGTGTCGATTTGAGCGCCAGAGTGCTTGAGGCTATCAACAAAACCACTAAAGAGCCGGCCAGTGTGCGGCGTGTTGAATTTGTTGGTCCCCAGGTTGGCGATGATCTGGCTGAAGATGGCTTTTTGGCGTTGTTGTACTCAACCATAGGCATCTTGATTTATGTCGCATGGCGTTTCGAGTGGAAATTCTCGGTAGGGTCGATCATAGCCACATTCCATGATGTCATTGTTACGTTGGGACTATTCTCTATGTTAGGACTGGAGTTTGACCTGACGGTATTGGCGGCAATTTTGGCGCTGATCGGTTATTCGTTGAACGATACCATCGTGGTTTACGACCGTATCCGCGAAAATTTTAGACAGTTAAGAAATAAATCGACCGAAGAAATCATGAATATTTCGGTTAACGAGACCTTAAGCCGAACCATCATGACCTCGTTGACGGTATTTTTAGTGCTGGTTTCGTTGTTCTTTTTGGGCGGAGAAGTCATTCATAATTTCTCGATTGCACTTTTGTTCGGTGTGGTTTTCGGGACTTATTCCTCTATTTTTATCGCTAGCCCCGCGGCTTTACTGTTGGGTATCAGTGCTGAGGACTTGATGATTCCGGTGAAAGAGGGCGCGGAACTGGATGACAGGCCGTAAGCTAATCAGGTATTTTTAAAATACAGCGGTTGATCAGGTATAATTAGCCGCTTAATAAATATTTATTCATAATTTGGAGTTTTAAAAAAATGGCGATAGAACGCACTTTTTCAATCATTAAACCAGACGCTGTAGCAAAAGACGTAATCGGCGAAATTTACAGCCGCTTTGAAAAGAACGGCTTAAAAATCGTTGCTGCAAAAATGCTGCACTTGACCAAAGAACAAGCCGAAGGTTTTTATGCAGAACACAGCGAGCGCGGTTTCTTCAATGATTTAGTTGCATTTATGATTTCCGGTCCTGTGATCATGCAAGTGTTGGAAGGTGAAAACGCGGTTCTTAAGCATCGCGAAATCATGGGCGCCACCAATCCTAAAGAAGCCGCTGCCGGCACTATCCGCGCTGATTTCGCCAGCAGCATTGATGAAAATGCTGTACACGGTTCAGACGCTATCGAAACAGCTCAAAGGGAAATTGCTTACTTTTTCTCAGACAATGAAATCTGTGCTAGAACCCGTTAATAAAAAAACCATCAATTTGCTCGATTTCGACAGAAAAGGCCTTGCGGCCTTTTTTGTCGAGATAGGCGAGAAGCCTTTCCGGGCAACTCAGCTGCTCAAATGGATTTATCAGGAAGGCGTCGAAGACTTCGACCTGATGACCAATTTGAGTAAGCCATTGCGCGCCTATTTATCTGAAAATTGCTACATAGCAACGCCGGAAATTGTGCTTGAAAAAGTCGCAACCGACGGCACCTGTAAATGGGTTATGCAAACCAACTGCGGCAACCGGATTGAAACGGTTTTTATTCCTGAAGAAGGACGCGGCACGTTATGCGTTTCATCGCAAATCGGCTGTGCGCTGGCTTGCTCCTTTTGCTCGACCGCTCAGCAAGGTTTCAACCGTAACTTGACCACGGCGGAAATTATCGGCCAGTTATTCGTTGCGCAAAAACGCTTGGGGCCGGACAACAGAATTACTAATGTCGTCATGATGGGCATGGGTGAACCGCTGCTTAATTTTGATAATGTAGTCGCCGCCATGAATCTGATGATGGATGATTTTACCTTCGGGCTTTCCAAGCGCCGGGTGACAGTCAGTACTTCAGGCGTAGTGCCGGCGATGTATCGGTTAACGCAGGCCTGCGATGTCAGTCTTGCGGTGTCGTTACATGCAGTGACTGACGAGTTACGCGATGAACTGGTCCCGATCAATAAAAAGTATCCATTGAAGGAACTCATGGAAGCGTGCAGGGATAACGCAAAGATAGCGCCACGTCGCACCGTTACTTTTGAATATGTGATGTTGGATGGCATTAATGATTCGGTGCAGGATGCGCGAGGACTTATTAAGCTGTTAAAAACGGTGCCGTCAAAAATCAATTTAATACCGTTTAACCCATTCCCTAATTCTGACTACCGCTGCTCCAGCAAAGAAGCGATTAATCGTTTTAAAACGCTGTTAAACGACGCAGGCATAGTCACTACGGTTAGGAAGACGCGCGGTGAAGACATCGATGCCGCCTGCGGTCAGTTGGTAGGGCAAGTTAAAGATAAAAGCCGCAGACACTTGAAAATTCAGCCGGCAGGTTCTGAACGTGCAGCATGAATTATCAAAAATGATTAGCCCATTTGCGCTAGTTCTATTGGTGGCGGCTTTGGTTGCTTGCAGTTCAGAAGGCCGTACTAAAAGTAATGATTCCGACGATGTGCATTTGCAGCTGGGAGTGCGCTATCTGAGCATGAATAAGCTGGAATTGGCCAAGGAGAACTTGCAGCTGGCAATAAACGATAATTCAGGCAATGCACAGGCGCACAATGCTCTGGCTTTCTTGTATGAAAAATTAAATCAGGCCGACAATGCCAAAGAGCAATATGAGACTGCACTGAGCCTGGAGCCTGACGATTTGGGTGTGCAAAATAATTTTGGCCGTTTTCTCTGTGAACATGGAGAGTTTGAAGAAGGCATGGCGTTGTTATCCCAGGCCAGTTCAAATCCTTTAAACGATAGGCAATGGTTGGCCTTAACAAATGCCGGACGATGCGCTCTGAGCATGGGACAAAAGGCACAGGCCGAAAGTTATTTCAGGCAAGCGCTGCAACTAAATAGCGCTTATGCGCCGGCATTATCGGAAATGCAAAAAATTGCTTATGAAAAGAGCGATTTTTGGGCTGCAAAAGGCTTCTTGCAGCGTTATCTGGGCGTTGCAAATCATACCCCTGAAACTTTATGGATTGCGGCGCAGACTGAGCGGGCGTTAGGCAATAGAGAGCTCGCCAGAGAATATAAAAACTTATTGCTGGAAAAGTTTGCGCTTTCCAATGAAGCCAAAAAAATATCAGCGGTTAAAGATTTTTAACCTCTACAGAACCTCACTTAAATATGGCAAATAATATTCAAGCAATTCGCGGGATGCACGATGTGCTTCCTGAGCAGACTCCGCTTTGGCAGTATGCGGAACAATGCATCAGAGACGTACTCGGTGCATATGGCTACAGTGAAATCCGGCTGCCGATCGTGGAAAAGACCGAACTGTTCAAGCGCTCTATCGGCGAAGTGACCGATATTGTCGAAAAGGAAATGTACACGTTTGACGACCGGAACGGCGATTCTCTGACCTTGCGCCCGGAAGGCACGGCCGGCTGTCTCAGAGCCTGTCTGGAGCATGGCTTATTGCACAATCAAGTACACCGGCTATGGTATTACGGGCCTATGTACCGGCATGAACGTCCGCAAAAAGGCCGATATCGCCAATTTATTCAATTGGGCGTCGAAACCTACGGCATGGCAGGTCCCGATATTGATGCAGAGTTGATCCTGATTATGGATCGGCTGTGGAAAAAGCTGGGTATCCGCGATAAAGTTCGCTTGCAACTCAATTCATTAGGCACGATTGCCGAGCGTACTGTGTATAGAGAAAGCCTTGTGAGCTATTTTAAAGGTCATTTGGAGCAATTGGACGAAGACAGTTTGCGCCGTTTAGAGACCAATCCGCTACGGATTCTGGATACCAAAAATCCGGCAATGAAAGAGGTTGTCGCCAATGCGCCGGAGTTGATGGACTATCTTGGCGATGAAAGCCGCCAGCATTTTAATGCCATAACCACAATTTTGGATGATCTGGGCATAGGCTACGAGATCAATTCCAGACTGGTACGCGGTCTGGATTATTACAGCAAGACTGTTTTTGAATGGGTTACCGATGAACTGGGCTCTCAAGGTACGGTATGCGCGGGCGGACGTTATGATGGATTGATAGAACAGCTGGGTGGAAAACCCAATCATGCCGTTGGTTTTGCGATGGGCATGGAGCGCTTGTTGGCGTTGATGGAGACTCTGGAGAGCGTGCAGCTTGCAAGTCCCGTTAATGTCTACATGATTCGGGTCGGCGAGAAAGCGGAACAAGCCGGTATGCGTTTTGCCGAGACCATCAGGAATGAAATTCCCGGTTTGAAATTGCAAGTGAATTGCGGTGGCGGCAGTTTTAAAAGCCAGTTTAAAAAAGCCGACAAAAGCGGCGCCGAATTTGCGATCATTTTGGGAGACGATGAAGTCGACCGCGGCGAGGTTAGTGTCAAGCCGCTACGCAATAATGAGCAAGAGCAACAGAATATGTCACAGCCGCAGGCGATTAAGTTTTTGCAAATGCAGTTGTAGTTTTTAAACCATTAAACAAGAGAAAAACACGTGGAAATTTACGATACAGAAGAAGAACAGGTTGAAGCTTTAAAAAGATGGTGGAAAGAAAACTCAACCTCTATCATCGTAGGTTTGGTTGTAGGTATCGTCATGATTCTGGGTTGGAATTACTGGCAAGACCATAAGAAAGCACAGTCAGCGCAGGCTTCTGCAACTTATGATCAATTACTGAAAGCGTTGGACGAGGATAAAAAAGAGTCCGCAGTAAAGCTGGCGGAGCGCATGCGAGAGCAGTTTAAAGGTACAGAATATGCGGCCTTCAGTGGTTTGTTCGAAGCCAACTTAAAAACTCAGCAAGGCGACTTGGCCGCCGCCAAGCAAATTTTGAAGACTCTCGCGGCAGAATCGAATAAACAGTTGAGCAACATCGCCAAGATAAGGCTGGTGCGCTTAATGCTGGCTACCGGCGAATATGAGCAGGGCTTGCAAGTCATCAACGACGTAGACCCGAAAGAAGCGGCAAGTTATTCAGCCAATTACGATGAATTAGTCGGCGATTTATATGTGGCCTTGGATCGATTGGATGAGGCGCGCACGTCTTACCAAAATGCGCTGAGAGATGGACAACCGTCACCGCTGTTACAGTTCAAGATTGATGACCTGACCGCTCAAGAAAAACTAGAAACTCAAAAATAATGAGTAACTATTCAAACGATATGAGTCAGGGGAAAGGCGAAAGGCGAAAGGCGAAAAAGCCCTTTGCCTTTTGCCTTTTGCCCTTTGCCTTTACCTTATTAACAGGCTGTGCGGCTGTTGATACTGTAGGGGAATCTATTTCGGGTATTAAAGATTATTTTAGTGGCGGTGAAGATAATACCGACCCTCCGAGCGCCCTGGTTGAGTATACTCCTGAAATTAAGCTGGAAGTGATCTGGAAAGAATCAGTAGGTGTAGGTGCCGACGAGCAATCCTTAAAACTGATTCCGGTCATTGGCAGCGGGAAAATACTGGCTGCGGATCGAGAAGGAGTGGTGCAAGCCCGAAGCCTGACGACCGGAAACCTAATCTGGGAGGCTGAAACCGACGTTCATTTCTCCGGAGGGCCGGGGCTTGGCGCGGGCACTGTAATTTTGGGGTCCAGCGATGCCGAGGTCGTTGCCTTGGATATCGAAACCGGCACGGTGCTGTGGAAAACCACCGTATCCAGCGAAGTGCTGTCAGTGCCTGTTGTTGCCGATAATATCGTTGTGGTGCGCACCACGGATGGATCCGTGATCGCTCTTGATGAAAAGACCGGCGGCAAGCGTTGGAGTTACGAGCGTAGCGTGCCGGCATTAAGCCTGCGCGGCACAGGATCGCCTCTGGTTGCCGGAGGTAACGTTATCGGCGGCTACGATAACGGCAAACTGATGGCTTTGCGCTTGGCCGACGGCAAATATGTATGGGAAACCACCATCGCCATTCCAAAAGGCCGCTCCGAAATTGAACGGTTGGTTGATTTGGATGTCGATCCCATTGTCATTAACGACGTGATTTATATCGCCAGTTATCAGGGCGGAATAGCGGCTATTTCGGAAGCTGATGGCGATATATTGTGGCGCAACGAAACCATTTCGTCGCATTCAGGCTTGAGCAATGACTACCGGTATTTATACCTGTCAGACTCGGAAAGCCACGTCATGCAGCTGGATCAAAGCAGTGGTGCCGCGTTGTGGAAACAAAAGGAGTTGCATCAAAGAAGATTAACAGCCCCCGCCGCCTATGAGAATTATGTCGTGGTAGGGGATTTAGAAGGCTATGTGCATTGGCTGTCCAGTGTCGACGGCAGGCAACTGGGTCGCGAACAAGTGACTGATGGTGCAATCGATGCCAAGCCTATCGTGGTAGATAATACCGTTTATGTTTACGCAAAAGACGGCACGCTTGCCGCTTTAAAAGTCCGATAAAATATGTTACCTGTAATAGCCTTAGTAGGGCGACCTAATGTTGGAAAATCCACATTATTCAATTATTTAACGCGCAGCCGCGATGCTTTGGTTGCGGATTTTTCAGGATTAACCCGCGACCGGCAATACGGCCGGGTAAAACTGGGCGATCGCCCTTTCCTGGTCGTCGATACCGGCGGTATAGCCGATGATGCCGAAGGCATAGAAAGTTTTGCCAGAAAACAGGTGCAGGTCGCGCTGGAAGAAGCGGATGTCGTGTTTTTTATGGTGGACGCGCGTGAAGGCCTAAGCGCTTCCGACAAAGTTATCGCCGATACCCTGAGAAGGCTGGATAAGCCGGTCATATTGGTCACCAACAAGATCGACGGTATTGACGCCAACGTTGCCGCATCGGACTTCTATTCGTTGGCGTTGGGAGAACCGGTGCAGATTGCCGCCTCCCACGGCAGAGGCATACCCGAATTACTGGAAAAAGTTAACCAACTGTTGCCGCCCAGCAAGGGCGAAGTCGAAGAGGAACACAGTGGCATCGGCATTGCCGTGGTCGGGCGGCCTAATGTCGGCAAATCGACGCTGGTCAACCGCCTGCTGGGCGAAGAGCGAGTCATTGTGTATGATGAGCCGGGCACCACACGCGACAGTATCTACATTCCTTTTGAACGCAACGGCAAGAAGTTCACGCTGATCGATACCGCCGGAATGCGCAGACGATCCAAAATAGCCGAAACCATTGAAAAATTCAGCGTCATTAAATCGTTGCAAGCGATTGAAAAAGCCAATGTCGTCATTTACTTGATAGACGCACGGGAGGGCATCACCGACCAGGATGCGCATTTGCTAGGCTTGGTACTGGAAGCGGGAAGAGCCCTGATCATCGGATTGAACAAATGGGACGGCATCAGCGCCGACCAAAAGGCAACTATTTACCGGCAGCTCGATGTCAAACTGTCATTTCTTGAGTTTGCCGAAAAGCATCCAATCTCCGCGTTGCATGGCAGCGGCGTCGGCAAAATGTTCGATGTCGTGCAGCAATTGTACGCAGCGGCAATGCTCGACATGTCCACGCCGGTGCTGACCCGTATCCTGAAAGAAGCTATCACCGCGCATCAGCCCCCGATAGTGAATGGCCGTCGCATTAAGCTGAAATATGCGCATCAGGGCGGCAGAAACCCGCCAATCGTAGTGATTCACGGTGTGCAAACCGACGCATTGCCGGAGTCATACAAGCGCTATTTAATGAACTACTACCGCGACAAAATGGATTTGGTTGGAACGCCGATACGCTTGGTGTTCAAGTCGCCGGCCAACCCGTTCCACGGGAAAAAGAACAAGCTGACCGAGTGGCAGGTGAAAAAAAAGGAACGCTTGATGAAGCGGGTGAAAAGTAAGAAGAAGGATTAAGTCTTTCACGCCGACAGATAAGGCGTAGGCCGGAATACCCACAGGGCACAAGTAAGACGGTTTGAGCGGTAGCAAAAGGCGTTTCCGCAAATACACCGTAATCAGCCGGAAAAGCTTCCGCTCCTGCTCACGCCCCTTGCCTACATCCATGTAGGCAACGCTACCTCGCGCTACGCTTGGGTAGTCTTATTCCAGCCTACGCCACTTTCATAAACCTTGTTATTAAACCAACACTACAGGAAGCAATCTCATGGCTACAATCACATTTCAAGGCAAACCCCTGCATACATCCGGCGAACTGCCCGCAGTAGGCAGCGATGCCCCGGCGTTTTCCCTGACCAGCCGCGAGTTAGTGGATGTCACGTTGGAGACCTATGCCGGAAAAAGAAAAGTCCTGAATATCGTCCCCAGCCTCGATACACCGACCTGTGCTGCGTCAACACGTAAATTCAACCAAAAAGCCGCGCATCTGGACAATACCGTCGTATTAGCCATTTCCGCCGATCTGCCTTTCGCACAAAGCCGTTTTTGCGAAACGGAGGGCTTAAAAGACGTCATTCCTTTGTCAACCTTCCGTTCCGGTTTTTCCGATGACTACGGCGTAACTATTACCGATACTTTCCTTCGCGGATTGACAGCCAGAGCCGTTGTTATTATCGATGAGCATGACAAAGTGATTTATACGCAATTGGTCAGCGAGCTTGTTAATGAACCGGATTATGAAAGCGCCTTGGCGGTATTGTAAATCGGCTTTACCGTTTGCCCGGACAAGTCTAATTAAATGGGCTTGACGTTGATCGCCTCACGCAAGGGACAATGAGAGTAAATTTAGCTAGGATGAATCTCGTACTGCTACAAAGTCGTATTTAATCGGCGGTCCATTAAACTTCCGGTTCATAAGAATAATGGCCGCAGATTAAAAACGTTGTGGGTATGCAAGGTTTATATCTTGTGTTATTCATGAACTTTTGGTTATTACCAGCGGCAGGTCATTGAGGCTGTAACCGGAAAACAAAAGATAGCGGTTCTATCCGCAAATGCCGTTGAAAAATAATCGCAAGGCACAGTCACGATAAAATACCTACGGCCGGAAAGAGCTGCCTGAAATTATGGCATTAAGCGGTCAAATTCAGGCTCGGCGGAAGTGGTTAACAGTTTTTAAAAAAGCATTAATCTTATAATCATCAGCTTGCTTGCAATTTATTCCTAATAACGTGAAAGTTTATGAACACTATCCAGAATCTAATCGAAAACATCGAAAAGGTCATAATCGGCAAGCGGTCGGTGATCGAATTGTCGGTGATTTCGTTACTGTGCCGGGGGCATGTGCTGCTGGAAGACGTGCCCGGCACGGGTAAAACCATGCTGGCTCGCGCTTTGGCCCGTTCCGTGGCGATGGATTGCAAGCGTTTGCAGTGCACTCCGGATTTGCTGCCTTCAGACGTGACCGGTGTGCCGGTGTTCAACCAGAAAAGCTCTGAATTCGAGTTTCGCCCCGGCCCGGTTTTTACCAATATCCTGTTGGTGGATGAGATTAATCGGGCTACGCCTCGCGCCCAGTCCGCCCTGCTGGAATGTATGGAAGAATCCCGCGTCAGCGTGGATGTGCATACTTACGATTTGCCCAAAGTGTTCATGGTGCTGGCGACGCAAAATCCTATCGAGATGGCAGGTACCTATGTGCTGCCCGAAGCCCAGTTGGATCGCTTTTTCATGCGGCTGAGTGTGGGCTACCCCTCGGTAGAGGAGGAGACGCGCATGATCTACGCCCAAGCTGATTCCCATCCCATCGGGCATTTGCAAGCAGTGGTCGACGAAGCCGATCTTTTGGCGGCAAGAGAGGCGGTACGGGCTGTGCATATGGAACCGCTGGTCGGTCAGTACGTGGCCCGCATCAGCGCTGCCACCCGTCAGCATCCGCAGTTGCGTTTGGGTGCCAGTCCGCGCGGCACCTTAGCGTTGATCCGCGCAGCCCAAGGCTTGGCCTTGCTGCGTAAACAACCGTACGTGACGCCAGACGCGATTAAGGCCATGGCCGGGCCGGTATTGGAACATCGTCTGATCCTGCGGCCCCAGGCTGCCGCTCAGGGCCGAACGGCGCGGGAAATCTTGGCCGAAGTGCTGGATCAGGTGCCGCCGCCGGTATGAGTGCTGCAATAGTTGTCCCACGGAGGCGCATCGCCATGCCGTTGGTGCTGACAGGCCTAACCCTAGTGGTCTATTGTTCGGCGCTGAACCGGAGTCAGCCGCTGATTTGGGGCGTTGCCGCCGTTCTGTCCGCCAGCTTGGTGATCGGCTTCATTTGGCCGCATTGGCTGGTCAGCAGGCTGACGGTGCGGCGTAGCGGCCCGGACAAGGCGGCAGAAGGCAAGGTTATCACTCTGGATGTGACGGTGGAAAACCGCGGCTGGCTGCCGCGCTTTATGGTGGAGGTGGTGGATCGTTTGCCTTTTGTCGGCGCGGGCGAGGGACGTGCGCCGGAAAACGTGTCGTTGGGCCTGATCGGATACATTCCAAGCCTGGATCAGCGCGGCTTTCAAGTGAATTTGATGTGCGAAAAACGCGGACTGTACCAGCTAGGACCGGTGGGACTTTCCACCAGCTTTCCGTTGGGGCTTTCTGAAGCTCGGCGCGGCAAGCGGGAGGGCTTGAGCACTCTGGTTGTTTATCCCGAAATTTTCCCGATTGCCGCATGGCCTTTGCAGGGATCGCCCAGCCTGATCCATAGAGGAGGGCATTTCCTGCCCAACGGAGCGGATTCTGCCGAATTCCGGAGCTTGCGCGATTATCGTCGTGGCGATAATCCACGTCACGTGCACTGGCCTACCAGCGCCCGCCTCAGCCAATTGATGGTGAAAGAATATGAGCCTCTGGCCTCTCCCTGTTTGTATCTGGTTTTGGACTTAGCGGCTGACGCCAATGTCGGACAGGGCAAATATACAACGCTGGAATACGCAGTCAAAATCGCCGCATCACTGGCGCGACTTGCGTGCGATAACGGCATGCCGATGCGGTTGGCCGGACAAGGCAAGCAGGTTATCAATATAAAGGCAGGGCAGGGCGAAGCTCACTTTGGTGAAATTTTGGAGCGGCTGGCGGTCATCGATGCGGATGGCGATACGCCTTATCGCGTGATGCTGGATAAAGCAGCCGGCGATTGTCTGATTGGTGAAACCGTGGTGGTTTTTCTCGCCGAACCGTTGTCGCGAGCAGTGGACACCCTGCAATCGTTGGCCTTGCTGCGTTCACGCGGCGCACATTTGTTGGCGGTTTGCTTCGAGCGGCCATCTTTCCTGGCAGCTGGCGGCGGGGCTGCGCTCGCTGAATCGGCGTTGTTTGCCGGCCTGCTGGACTTGGGCGCGCAGGTAGTGCCGGTGCGCCGCGGCGACGATTTGATGCGCCTCTTTAATTCCTGATGAGTCCGCCGCTCACTTATACGCCCGCTTACCTGGGTCTATTCGCCAGCCTGCTGCTGGCGGCCTGTTGCAATGCTTACCTTGACATTGGCTACGGCGGCTTTGCTACAGAAACCCTGCTGTGGGGATTGTTGTTCGGCGTGACCTTATGGCGCGGCTGGAGTCAGCACGGCGAAGCCTCGGAGAAAGGCCGTACATGGCAGAAAGGTGTGATGTGGCTGGGCTTGTTTCTGTTCATAACTTTCTTTATGTATGTTTGGGGACTTCCGCGAGCAGGGATCTATCTACTGGCCTTCTTGCAAGCCTCCTACAACTGCGTAGTCACTACTCGCCGACAGTTATACCTCGGCCTGCTGGTGGCGATGGTGATGGCGATATTCGCTTCTTCCCACTTTCGGGCTGACTGGACCATGCTGTTTTATTTGCTGCCTTTTGTGGTCGCCGTGGTGTTTACGCTGGCGGCAGAACAGATCAACCGCCGGGCGGAAGAAGTTCGCAGTCTTAGCCTGGAGCAAAAAATGTTCGGAGGACAGGCGGCGGCCATTGCTTCGGCGACGCTGTCCATCCTGATAGTAGGAGCCGCATTTTACGCCGTTACCCCGCAGACGAGCTGGATGTACTTGAGTTCGAGTTACGGCTTGCCTGCGGCCATAGGGATGGCGCACGAGGGCGAGCCGGAACAAGGCCGACAAGGCAGCAAGCCGGAGACAGGAGAGGAGGGAGCCGGCGGCTCGAGCGGCGCTTCCGGCATGGAACCGGCCCGCAGCCCATGGCCCACCCCGGCGGAAATGCGTCAGTCCGCTCAACGCAAAGGAATGCCCCGTTGGCAATCCGCCACCATCATGACCATGGCGAATGCCACCGAAGCGCTGCAACAGCAGCTCGCACCCATTTTGCAACCCTTGGATGACTGGTGGGAGGCGTTTAAAAAATGGCTGCAAAAAAATCTCGACAAGGTGCTCGGCACGCTGTTGACGTTGATGCTGCTGGCTCTGGCTACCGGTCTTTTCTTCCTGCTGCGGGAAGTCAGGGCCGGTATGTGGCTGCGCACCCGCTTTGACTATTTACGTTATGCCGTGTTCAGGCGTCACTATTCCGGGCGCGAGGGTGTCCGGCAATTCTACAGTGCTGTGGAACGACTGTTCGCGTTGTACGGCGAAGCCCGCCCGGAAACTCTCAACACGCAGGAATATTTACGTCGCATGAGCTTGGTGCGTCCGGCACTACGTCTTGAATTGCAGGCAGCTACTCTCCAGTTCGAGGATGCCCGTTATGGAGCCAGAGCGCCCGATGCTGAGCAAGTCCAATTCATGCGTGAGAATTATCGCCGTATTTTTCGAGCGTTGAGTCAATAGATAGTAGGATGAGGTATCAACCTAAGATTGACGCACCCATCAAAGCACTCCCGTTAATCCTTCAACCAGCAAGCGGGAATATTGGTCGGGATCATAGTGATGGTCACTGCGCTCATTGTTGAGCAGATCAGCCTTGACTATTCCGTGTTCACCCAGAGACAAATCGTCCAGCATGATGTAGCGGATGTCGTTTTGCGCGCAAAACAACTGCATGGACCGGTTGAATTCCAGGGTTAGTGCGGTTCTTTCCACTTGCGATGTGCTGACCTCGCGTCTGGCGTTGGCAATATCGCCCCAGTCGTTGTCATCCTGAATGGTAGGCAGCGGGGTGCTGATGCAGACAACCTCGAAGCGCATTTTTAATTCAGCCAGGAACCGGGAATAGCTGGCGATGGCAAGGTCCATCATTGCAGCGACAGACTCCTGATATTTTTGCGCCCGGTACCAAATGACAAAGCCGGTATCCACTTCGCCCAGCATCACAACAACTTGTCTTGCCGTGGTTTCCAAAGTAGCTTTCCGGAACACAGGATAGGCTTTAGTGACTGAATTGGGGTTTTCCAGTCCCGATGCCGTAGCGCCAATAACAGTCAGCACATTGAAAAAGCAGTGCGGGAATTTTTCTTTAAACAGCGGGTGAGAGAAAACGACTGTATGGGAGTCGCCAAGGACTAATATTTCCCGCTCCGGCTCATCGTGTGCATTCGTTACAAGGTTTTTCATGCGGTTCTACTCGGCTTTATTGATGTATTTAAGGTGGTCTTTGGCAAGCAGTCATAAAACAAGCAACGGGTCGGCTGCATCAGCCTCAAGTTTTATCGCCAATATAAAATACCTTAACTTCTATGGGTAAGCAGCCCAATGTTTTACACTCATTGTTTGCTTAAAATTAATTATAGTTATTAAAATTGCGGCAGAATATTGCAGTATCCGTCATGATGACTATGATCGAATGAGTAGAAGCATGCCGCTTTAAACTAGCTCAGCTGTTTAAAGTTAATTTTAACTCAAACGTATAAGATCAGCTTATGGAACTCAACATAATCAATTTTTTTAAAAAAGATATATGGGGGTTGCACGAGTATAAGCTTCCGTCATTTAAGGCAAAGATAGTCAAATCGTTAAAGATATTAATATTATCTTATCAGGGATTCTGGCGTGATTTATGCCCGCTCCGGGCATCCGCACTAACGCTTTATACCGTATTGTCGATAGTGCCTATCATCGCGATGCTGTTCGGTATCGCTAAGGGTTTCGGCTTTGAGAAAATGATGAGAGAGCAACTCATCGAAAAAATACCCAGCCAGGAAACGATGGTATTGCAATTAATCGATTTTGCACAAAATCTGCTGGAAAGCACCAAAGGAGAGGTTGTCGCGGGGACCGGCATCATTATCCTGTTTTGGACCATCATTAAAGTCATCGGCAATATCGAAGAGTCATTCAACTATATCTGGAAAGTCGAGCAGGACAGATCATTAGGCCGCAAGTTCAGCGATTACTTATCTCTGATGTTACTGGCTCCGATCCTGTTAATCACTTCCAGCAGCATTACCGTCTTCCTCAAAACCCAGCTAACTTGGTTAATGAGTGCCATTCATCTGCCGACAATTGGTGAGTGGCTGGTCATCAGGTTACTGAGCTTGATGCCTTTGGTGTTAATGACGGGGCTGTTTGCCTTCACGTTTATTTTTATGCCTAACCGTAAAATCGATTACAAGGCCGGCATCATTGCCGGTTTTGTCACCGCTATTATGTATATTTTCGTGCAATGGGCTTATCTAAGTTTGCAGATTGGCGTATCAACCTATAACGCAATCTACGGCAGTCTTGCGGCGTTACCGTTATTTGTCATCTGGTTACAAATCGGTTGGATGATTGTCTTGCTCGGTTGCGAAATAGCTTTCTTTTTGCAGAATTATGAAAATTACCAACATAGTAGTGAATTTTCCAACTTGAGCTATTCCTTAAAAAAAGTCATTGCCTTACAAATCACTCATTTAATCATTAAAAATTTTATTCCTAAAAATAATCCCTTAACAGCCACCCAAATAGCTCAAAGCTTGGGTATTCCGATAGCCATTATTCAATCCATTTTATTAAAGCTAATAGCAAGCCATATTATTGTCGAATTTAAAGACAAGAATGAAAATGAGGTTTATCAGCCTGCGGTTGATGCCAATAAACTGACTATTTCTTATGTGGTTAATGCCTTGGAACAATGCGGACAAAACCATTTGCCGGGCTTCAATGAAGATCAGCCGTTTACAGACGCCGTCAATAATTTCAGAAAAATGATCGAAGCCTCTGAGCAAGACCGTTTATTGAAAGATATTTAGTTTGAGCCGAAGCAGTAAAATAAGAGGTTAATCTATTAAGAAGTTTTACAGCCTGATGTTACGCAGTTAGCCGAATGTTGCCCCTCCGGTAGGGTACGAGACTGTGAAAGTATTATCCAAATCAAGCAAAAAAGATAATTCACCACAGAGAACACGAACGACTGCAGGGATGCAGGAGGTAGAGCAACGCAGGAGCAGTTGCCGAGGACACGAAGGGAATAATCCTGTTAATTCAAAGCATTAAAAACTTCGTGCTCTTCGTGCCCTTCGTGGTGAATGCTTTGCTTTTGTTCTGATACGAATACTTTCACAGTCTCGTACGCATCGCGTACCGTTTTCAAAGTTTACCATTGGATCAATTCCCGACTTATTGAAAGATATTCAGGTTGAATCGAAGCCGTAGAATAATGTTTTAATCTGTGCGATCGGCTATATTTGGCCAATAATTATTTTTCGTCAGTAAGCTAAGAAAATAGCTAAAATCTGTCTGACTTTGTGCCTGGAAAATTGTTGGCATATTAAAACGCGTTCCAAAAGGAAAACTAATGAGAGTTCTATTGCTGTTTGCTTTATCCATAGTATCCCTGCAAACCACAGCCGCCGCTTTGCCGGTTAAAGAAATTACCCCAGGCATATATGTGCATTTGGGCAAGCATCTGTTCCCGGACAGCCAAAACCACGGCGAAATCGCCAACCTGGGCTTCATAGTCGGGCAGAAATGCGTCGCGGTCATCGATAGCGGCGGCAACCCGGAGCAAGGCGCGGCGCTGAAGCAGGCGGTTACTGAAACCACCCAAACGCCGATTTGCTACGTGATCAACACCCACGTCCATCCCGATCATATCAACGGCAACAGCGCCTTCAAAGCGCCCGGCGTCAAATTCGTCGGCCACCATAAACTGGCTCGGGCCATGGCCGCGCGCGGCTCGTATTATCTGGACAAAGCCGCCGACCAATTGGGCGTTAAAATGAGCGCCGCCGATTTGATTCCACCCGATATCGAAGTCAAAGACAGCATGAAGCTGGACCTGGGCGGGCGAACATTAGTCTTAAAAGCCCATCCTGCCGCCCATACCGACAACGATTTGAGCATATACGACCAGGAAAGCGACACCATGTGGCTGTCGGATCTACTGTTTACCGAGCATGTGCCGACGCTGGATGGCAGCTTGAAAGGCTGGCTGGCGGAAATCGACAAGCTGGAGAAACAGTCGTTCCGTTACGTAATTCCGGGACACGGCGATGTCGTCAGCGATTGGCCGCAAAGCATACAGCCGGAAAAACATTACCTGACCTTGTTGCAGACTGAGATCCGCGCCGCGATTAAAAAAGGCCGGCATTTGGAAGACGCCGTGCAAATCATCGGTTCTTCGGAAAAAAACAATTGGGCCTTATTCGACGACTATCACCGCAAAAATGTCACCACCGCTTTTGCCGAGTTAGAATGGGAATAGGGCAATAAGCTTACAACTAAAATAAAACCGGAACACACTATGAGATACAAAAACTTATTACCAACAATGCTGCTAACCGCATTATTACCGATTGCCGCTAACGCTGCTGAAGATGAAAAGATTTGGAATAACGTTTTGAAGCCTGAGTACTTTGCTCAGCAAGCGATTGAAGAATCCAACGATGTCATCGAACTGGAAGCGCCTGTGCGCGCCGAAGATCCGGCCTTAGTGACGTTCAGGATCGTCAGCAAAATCAAGCAGACCAAGGACAACTACATCAAGCGCATCCTGGTGCTGGTCGACAACAACCCGTTCCCGTTCGTCGGCGATTTCGATTTTACCCCGGACAGCGGCAAAGCCGACGTGGCGATGCGGATACGGGTCAACTCCAACAGCAACATTCGCGCGATTGCCGAAATGAACGACGGCAAACTGGTCATGACCAAAAAATTCGTCAAAGCCAGCGGCGGCTGTTCCGCCCCAATCGGCGCCAATCTGGACGAAGCCATGAGCCGCCTGGGCAAAATGAAATTCAGGCTGGAGGACGAAGTCAAAATCGGCGAACCTAACTTGGTGCAGCTGATGATCAGCCATCCGAATATCACCGGTATGCAAATGGATCAAATAACACGCTTTATTAAAAAATCGCATTTTGTTAAGGACGTTAAAGTCACGTTCAACGGCAAGCCGGTGTTTACTGCCAAAACCGATATTGCGATTAGCTCCGACCCGAATTTTAGGTTCTATTTCGTGCCGGACAAAGCTGGCGAATTGAAAGCCGAAGTGACCGATACCTCTTGCGAATTGCCGACTAAGCGGGATGTTTGTACGAAAGGGAATACTTATACCGGGACGTTTAAGGTTCAGCCGTAGTTGAGTTGGTCCGGTGGCGGTTTTTCGTTGCCCGGCGTTCCTGTATCCGAAGATAACGCGGCTGTTATTAATCACTAGTTCTTAATTTTATTGATGTTTTTTAATTGTCGGACATAAAAAGCGTGGCCGATCTACAGGGCTATTTAGCAAATGTTAACGACAAATTACGCACTAAAATGTTATGTGGAGATAATTATAAATCCAAAATTGAATTTATTTTGAGCGATAGTGCGATATGCTGGATGTTAAAAATTCAGGTTGCAAACAACTGATACATCATCCGCAAATTGGTAAGGGATTATCCGATTATCCTGCGTCAACCCATTGTTTGTTTTCCAGGTTATCCACAAAATCTGTGGATAACCTTGTGGTCGGCCTATGGCTTGTAGGTATAACTACTTATCCCAACAGGCGTTTTTGTTAAAACGGTTAAAAGTTAGCCACTCCGGTCTGTAAGCGTCGTACTACGAGTATTCCCATATTGACTATGCCGCCGGGCGCGATCAATATTGTAAAAAGTTCCACTCATCTTGCTTTTCCGGGAAAAATCCATGAAGCCGGTTTTGAAAAAACTGGTAACGCTCGTTATACCCAAAGGGCATAAGTTTCGTTTGAGCAGACAAGCTGCTCAACTCAGCTTTAAGGCGAACCGGACCGTCCTTAACAAAATCGGCGCAAAAGCCGGTACAATCAGGCATTTTATTGTACCGATCCCGTAACGCTTAATAGCCGCCTGAAAACGATTCATGAAAATCCTGCTCTATAACGAACTTAATCCCAAAACGATTCCCGGCTTCGCCAAGTTTCAAAAATACTTACAGGACGACGATTTTAAATCGGCCGAAGTCAAAAAAGTCGGCGACAACCTGTACCGGGCCAAGCTGAATCAGCGCGATCGTTTGCTGTTTTCGATTTATCGCTACCGGCAGCAAAACTATGCCTTGATCCTGGAGTTCATCAAGAACCATGCTTACCAGGATTCGCGTTTTTTGCGCCAGGTCAGCGACATCGATGAAGATAAAATCCCGGTCATCGTCAAGCCCGATGAAACCACCGGCAAGGACTTGGTTTACCTGAACCCCGATCACGGCTCATTTAATCTGTTGGATAAAATTATCTCGTTCGACGAGCGCCAGCAGTCGATTTACGACTTGCAGCCGCCGCTGATCGTGATCGGTTCGGCCGGCAGCGGCAAAACCGCGCTGACGCTGGAAAAAATGAAACAGGCCGTCGGCGACGTGTTGTATGTGACCCAGTCGGCTTACCTGGTCAAAAATTCCCGCGACCTGTATTACGCGCACCATTACGACAACCCAGACCAGCAGATCGATTTTCTGTCGTTCCAGGAATTCCTGGAAAGCATCCGCGTACCGGAGGGTAAGCCGGTGACGTTCCAGGCTTTTCAGCAGTGGTTTAGCCGTTACCGCCAAGGCCCATTGAAAGATGCGCATAAATTATTCGAAGAGTTTCGCGGTGTGATTACAGGTCCCGCGACCGACAAAAGCTGGCTGAGCCGTGAGGATTACCTGAATTTGGGCGTCAAGGAGTCGATTTTTCTGGCCGAGGAACGCGAGTTGGTCTACGACGTTTTCGAAAAATACCTGGGCTTTTTACAGGAGCAGCAACTGTACGACAGCAACATCGTCAGTCACCAATATCTACAGCATGTGCAGCCTTGCTACGATTTTATCGTCGTCGACGAGGTTCAGGATTTAACCAATATCCAGCTTTATTTGATCATCAAATCGCTACGCCAGGCGCAGGATTTTATCTTGTGCGGCGATTCCAACCAGATCGTGCATCCGAACTTTTTTTCCTGGTCGAAAGTCAAAAGCCTGTTTTACCGGCAGCAGGATTTGCAGACTTCTGACGAGCTGATCCGAATCCTGAACACCAATTACCGCAATTCGCCGCAAGTCACCGACATTGCCAACAAGATTTTAAAAATCAAGAACCAGCGTTTCGGTTCCATCGACAAGGAAAGCCATTACCTGGTCGAAAGTAACGGCCACACCCAGGGCGAGGTGCTGTTTTTGCAGGACACCGCCGAAATTCGCCGGGAGCTGGATAGCAAAACCAGGGCGTCGACGCTGTTTGCGGTGATTGTGATGACGGTCGAGCAAAAACCGGCCGCCCAGCAGCATTTCAGCACGCCGCTGGTGTTCACGATCCAGGAAGCCAAGGGCTTGGAATACGAAAATATCATCCTGTACAACTTCCTGAGCCAGGAAGAAGCCCGCTACCGCGAAATCGGCAAAGGCGTAAGCGTTGCCGATCTGGAACAGGACATTAAATACGCCCGTGCCAAGGATAAAACCGACAAATCGCTGGAAGTTTACAAGTTTTATATCAACGCGTTGTACGTCGCGATAACTCGGGCCGTTAAAAACCTGTACTGGATCGAAAGCAGCCCCAAACAATCCTTGCTGGAGCTGCTGGGTTTACGCGATGCCCAGGGTAGCTTGCAACTCGCCAATCAAAATTCCAGTCTGGATGCTTGGCGTCAGGAAGCGCATAAGCTGGAACTGCAAGGCAAGCAAGAACAAGCCGAGCGGATTCGCAACGAAATCCTGAAACAAAAAACGCCGGATTGGCAGGTTATTACCGCCGCATCCTTGGCCGATCTGAAACGCAAGGCTTTCGAAGGCAACGACAAAAACGCCAAAATAACCTTGTTCGAATACGCGTTGGTTTATGAAGACCGCGACATTATTAACAGCCTGCTGAAAGCCGATTTCAAAGCCGCCAAACAGCCCGACAAAGGCTTGCAGATGCTGCAACAAAAGCACTACGGCGCCTACAGCTTTAAAAAGCCCGATGCGGTGCTAAAGCAAATCGATCAATACGGCCCCGATTTTCGCAACCTTTTCAACCAAACGCCGTTGATGGTCGCGGCTTGGATGGGCAATACCGAAGTAATCAAAGCCTTGTTCGAGCTGGGTGCCGATACCGAAAAAGCCGACGGTAACGGCTTGACCGCGTTTCAAATCGCGCTGGCGCAATCGGATCGTAGCGACACCTACGCCAAGAAGAAGCTGGCCGACATTTACGAACAACTGGAGCCGACCAGCATGAGCATCCAGGTCGACGGCCGCCTGGTCAAGCTCGATAAAACCGGCATGGAATTTTTCATGCTGAACCTGATGATTGCGCTGTTTTACCGGGTAATGCCGAAAAAAATGACTTACCGGCTCGACGGTTTTGCAACCCAGGATTTTATCGACGCCGTGCGGCATATTCCCGGTAGTGTACTGCCCGAACGGCGCAAACAGCGGGCTTATTTGTCCGGCATCCTGTCCAAAAACGAAGTCGATAAGGACGACAAGCACAACCGCAAATTGTTCTACCGGATACGGCACGGCGCTTACATCTTCAACCCCAACTTGGCGATCAAAGTGGAGGGCGAGTGGGTCAATATTTACGATTTGCTGACGATAGACCGGCTGGCCCCGGCGCACAGGATCAAGGAAGACTGGTGGCACCGGGATTACAACGAACTTGCCGAACAGCGCATGGACGCCATCAAAGAGTTATTCAAGAAATTAATTGCGGATAAAACCGGAGAAAACTCATGAACCAGATGGCTATGGCTTGCACGCCCGAACAAATCGGGGTATTGACACAGCAGGTGTTCAGCGGCACCGAGCCCGGAACGCTATTGCAGGATTTTGAAACCCTGTTGGAATTTATCGGCGCGGCCGGCGTTGCCGTTTCCGAAAAAACACAGTTGCTGGCCCAAACCAAACTGCCCGAATTAAACCGGCTGCTGACGCATCCTTTGGACGTTAAATTAAAACGTCCGGTGCAAAAATCCTTCCCCCATATCAACGGTCTGTACCTGCTGTTGCGCAGCTCCGGCTTAAGTTACATCGTGCCTGACGGCAAGAAGACTAAATTAATGCTCCATGAGAACGTGCTCGCCGATTGGAAAACACTGGCTCCGGCGGAGCGTTATTTTTCCTTGCTGCAAGCTTTTTGTTACCGGACAAGTGAAGAAATGATAGGAGGACGGCAAAGTTTCCTTGTCCCTACATGCTTTTACGAATGCCTGAGTTTTTTCCGACGGGAGTTAGATCATAAGATTGATTTGATAGCAGAACGATATGATCCGGAAGGCCTACGTTATTACCCCGGTTTGCATAATCTGGCTTTGATGGAACTTTTCGGATTTATTGAAGTTGAATGCGGCCCCGCTACAGAAAAGGAAACTTGGCCGGTGGCTACAATCAACACCACCGCTTGGGGACGCACGGTGTTGGGTTATTTGACGCAACATTTTGCAGCAATGCCGTTTCTTGAAGATGATGAACTGGACCAAGCCGAACCGGAAGCCTGGGAAAGCGAATTCAAAAAATATATCCCCGACTGGAAAAGAAGCCTGCTGCAAGTCGAGCGCAACATAACGGAAACCGGCAGCTACATTTTGAATGTGTCGCTGGGAAAAGCGAGCTGCAAAATGGCCGTTCCCGCCGGCATCAGTCTTGATGAGTTGGCGTACGGCATTTTGGATGCTTTCGATTTTGACAGCGATCATTTATATGAGTTTATTTATAAAAACGAATACGGCGTGGAGGAAAGCATCGCGCATCCTTACGCGGATAGTGACCATGAGTATTGCACCGAGGATTGCCCGGTCGGCTACTTGCCTTTATATAAAGGCATGACCTTTATTTTCCATTTTGATTTCGGCGACGATTGGAAGTTTAAAATCCAGGTTGAAGCCGTGCCGCCGACAGAGCCGGATTATCCCGAACTGACCGTGATCGAAAAACGCGGGACGCCGCCTGAGCAGTATCCGGATTGGGAAGACGACTATGAGGATGATGACTGATCGGCGGCTAGGGTCATAAGTTAAGTTTCGCCGTCATTCCAGTAGACAAAGGCTACGGCCGCTTATAAACCGATAAACAGGCATTAGACAGTCAATTAGCATGAATATACAATAAACGATGTATATCTTTTGGCTCTAGGAGTTTGTCATGCAAGTCGCAAAATGGGGTAACAGCTTGGCCGTAAGATTGCCCGCGCCAGTTGTCGAAGCACTTCAACTTAAAGAAGGTGATGACATCGAGATTCATATCGCCGGCGAGCGGGTTTTCGAACTTGAGAAGAAACCTAGTCCGCAAGAATTGTTAGCCCGGTTGCGTAAATACCGGGGGTGCTTACCCGCCGACTTCAAGTTCGACCGCTTGGAAGCCCATGAAAACCGGTAAGCCGTTTTTCGACACCAATGTGCTGTTGTATTTACTGTCCGAAGATAACGCCAAAGCGGACCGGGCAGAAGAGATCATTGCAGCGGGCGGCATCATCAGCGTTCAAGTGCTCAATGAATTTACCTCGGTTGCATTCCGAAAACTTGGCATGAGCTATGCCGAAATACGCGATGTACTGGCAACGGTACGCGTCGTATGCCAAAGCCAAGCGCTGACTGTCGATACCCATGAACGCGGACTGGATATTGCAGAACGATTCGGTTTTTCTCTGTACGACAGTATGATCGTCAGCTCTGCGCTTCAATCCGGCTGTAGCGTTTTGTATTCGGAAGATATACAGCATGATCAAGAAATCGATGGGCAATTAGTGGTTATAAATCCTTTTTTGGAGAAATAAGGAAGAACCAACAGAGGGGGGGCATGCTTTGTTGAAAATAACTATGAAATATCTATAGCTGATAGTTTTGTATGCAAGGGGCAAGGCCAGGAGCATTTTTTGTGTATTATAATCCAGCCGCGGGCTATCCTAACCTGACGCGCTAGAATAAACAGGGGGCACCATGAAAACATTAACCATTCAAGTTGAAGATACTTTGTATGATGCGTTATTGGAAATATTAGAAAATTTACCGAAACATAAAATCAAAATACAGGAAACGGGAAGCGACAACCGCCTCGATTTCGAGCAAGCTATGGACTACGCCCTGGATAAAAACAAAGAGCTGTATAAACGGTTGTCCTAATGCGATTTTTAACGCTGGATCAGGTTGTAAAACTGCATAAACGAGTCATTGAACAATCAGGCGGCGCCATCGGTATACGTAATCAAGAAGGATTAGAATCCGCATTGGCACAGCCTCGCATGAGTTATGCAGATCAGGAGTTGTACCCGACATTAATCGAAAAAGTGGCTGCGTTAGGTTTCTCTTTAGATTAATAATCATCCGTTTGTCGATGGCAATAAACGTATTGGTCATGCCGCGCTTGAGGTCACCTTACTGATGAATGGCTATGAAATACAAGCCGATGTTGATAGCCAAGAAGCAGTCATATTGGCTGTTGCCGCCAGTAAAATAAACCGGCAAGATTTTTTAGACTGGTTGCAAGAGCATGTTGTGCAGCGCTAACAAGTAGATCGGCCGCTCCATAGCATGATAAGCCCATCCAAGCACTGCGTTTCTGACAAATTCCGATACTGCTTACCAAGCGCCAATACTCGTTGCCACTCAAAGCGGCTTAGGGCTATTGCTCAAATTAATTATGTGAGTATGAGGAAAGGGGGGTAGATGCACAATGCAAGACCTGGAACCTTTTTTTTTAGGCTTTAAGGTACAAGCAGCTTACCTTAACGGGCTAAATATTTTAAAGATAAAGACTGTCAAAAAATGATGGAAAAGTTCAAAGCGCATCTAAAACAAAAAGAAACCAAATGGATTTATCGAAAGTATTTATTGGGGCATGATGTATGGTATTTCAGAGAATATTTGAATATTCCCTCACATGCGAATGTCTATGATGACTTAAAAATATTTATATCAGAAAAGCTGGATGTGCATACTAATAATATTGCGATAGTTGGTAGTGCGAAGCTTGGATACAGTATTACGCCATTAAAAGAGAAATTATTTCAACCTTTCTCAGAGAATTCAGACATAGACATTGCAATTGTATCCCCTGAAATTTTTAGGCAAAGCTGGAGCGCTTTTCTCGAATTATCAAGAAAAGGATATATTCATGGATATAATAATATAACGAGCAACATTTTTCGGCGTTTTGTTATGTTAAAACAGCCTGATCATAGAAGTGATTTTTTTCGTTCGTGGAATGGCAAGGTTGAACCGTGCAAGAAGGATTTGCAAACAGTTTTTTCAATGTCACACGATATAAACTACCGTATATACGAATCTTGGGAAGCCGTTGAGTCTTATCATTGCAATGGAATAGATAAACTTAAGAGTCAATTTGAGGAACTAATGTGACAAACCCTATCAAATACATAAAAGTAGAATCTCGAACAGTAAAATTGCTTGTCGATGGGCTAAGGGCGGAAAATATAATTGTTGATAATAGCTTTCAACGTAGATATGTTTGGATGACAAAGGATAGAATTTCTTTGATTGAAACAATTCTTCTTGGGTATCCAATACCAGAAGTTTATCTTTGGCAGAATGAGACAAATCCAGAAACTGGAGATACAATTTATTCCATTGTCGATGGACAGCAGAGGCTGGGCGCTGTGCATACTTTTATTAACGATGAGTTTAAACTTGCTAAATCGGGTTTAGAATTTAAAGATAAAAGTTATGCAGGCAAAAAATTTTCTGAATTAACTCCAGGTCAAAAAAGTATTATTTGGAAGTATCCATTTTCTATAAGATTTATTGATGAATCGCTTTCGAAAGAAAAGATAGTTGAACTCTTTCTAAGACTTAACAGGACTAATGTTACTCTGAATCCACAGGAACTTAGAAATGCTGAGTTCTCAGGTTTATTTATCAAATTGGCTGAAGATATATCGAAAGAAAAGTTTTGGTCAAAACACGGAATTTTTAACGCTGCCGACTATCGGAGAATGGCTGATATTCAGTTCATTAGTACCTTATTGTTATTCATAAGATCAGGGATTGAGGAAGAAACAACTCAATCTGCAATTAATAGGGCTTATGATCAATATAATGAAAATTATCCAGAATCAGATAATGACAAGAAGGTATTATTATTAACATTAGATATATTAAATACTATTCTTGATGGAAGAGAAAAGCTAAGAGAAATAATTAAAAGAAAAACACACTTTTACACTCTTTTTGTATATGCTTATTACCTTAAGACTAAATCATGTGGCGATGGACTTTCAGGAATTGGAGAAAAGCTGAATGCTTGGTATGAGCATTATCTTAATGACACTTCATTTAGTCAAAAGCGATTCGACAAGTTACTCGAAGAATATAAGATATTAAGTCAAGAAGGTGTTCAAAAACGAGTTAATCGACAACGTAGATTTGAAATAATTAAGAGGTATGTGGGGCTTTAACGAAATATTCCAATATACAAACTACTGAAATGGCGTTAGGTATCAAAACCGGATAGATCAGGCAACGCTTTCTGCCCAACATTATCGCGTGGTCACTGTTGGGCAAACGATAAGGCTGTTTGCCCTACCTACACAAACCGACCTTACAACTTCACGGCAAGTTTTTTGTCCAGTGTTAATAATTTAATGCCATGCGCGGTGGCCGTTGCGGCGATTATGGCATCGGGTAATTTGACGCGGTGTTGATGTCTAAATTGTATCGTTAAATCTTCAATCAACGGACTAATCGCTAAATGTGTCATCCGATCCAATAGACGGTTGATGGCCTGCTCCTCATCCATAGTCAAATCGGGATAACTCAACAATTCCATCCGAGTGATGGCGCTAAACCCGCAAGCAGGCAGACTGATGCCGCTTAAAATAGAGATAGCTTCGCCATTGCCTTTAAGCAAACCAATGATGGTATTGGTATCAAGCAGATAGCTAAGACCATTCATCACGCATCGCCTGTTGAATCTCTAATGGGTTGCCGCTGAATGAGGGAGAGTTTTTTAGTATCCCGGCAAAGTCGGTCAGTAATTCAGGCTGCTCGGTATGATGGGCTTGTTGTGTGTTGCGATAGACTAGCGTCAGATTTTTTAATAATTGCGCCGGGCTAATATGTTCATGCTCTGCCAATTCATTAAGTAGGACAGCCGTTTCATCGTCTAATTCTATGATTGCCATGGTTTATAATCCTTTTTTAAAGTTTGTAGCTTATGCTTCATCGCTGGAAAAAGTAAAATTTTCTTCAAATTCGCGCAGGTCTTTTGGCTGTTTCCATTGCTACACCTAGCGTAAGGTGACAGTGCTAAATGGACTTGACTATTTTGATGGCGCCAATTCATAGCTGGTACTACGCCCACCACCATCCGCTTTTACCAGTGAGCCTAATTCGATAAGAGTGAGAATATCGCGGTAGGCGGTGTCTTGAGAGCATTTCGCCAGTTTGGCCCATTTGGATGTGGTCAGCTTGCCTTCGAAGCCGTCCAGAAGCCGGTTGAGAACTTTGATTTGGCGTTCGTTCATGGGCGCACTGGCAAAGCGCTCCCAGAATTTGGCTTTTGCCAGGATGGCTGAAAGGGTTGCGTCGGCTTGAGCGATGGCGCGTTGCAGACAGGCAAGAAACCATAGCAGCCATTCGGTCACGTCCAGGCCGCTTTTCTGGCTGCGTTCCAGTATGTTGTAGTAGTCGGCGCGCTCTTGCTGAATCTTCGCCGAAAGGCTGTAGAAGCGTTGCGGGCACTGCTCCGACCTTGCCAATGCCATGTCGCCAATGGCGCGAGCGATACGGCCGTTGCCATCATCGAACGGGTGCAGGGTGATAAACCATAAGTGCGCCAGTCCCGCCTTGAGCACCGGTTCGAGCTGATGAGAGTGCTCGAACCAGTCCAGAAATGCCGTCATTTCCGATGCCAGCTGGTTTGCCGGTGGCGCGGTGTAATGCACTTTTTCGCGCCCGATAGGGCCGGAGATGACTTGCATCGGTCCGTTCGCATCATCGCGCCATGCGGCTACCCGAATCTGCGATAAACCGCTACGTCCGGTCGGAAACAAGGCCCCGTGCCAGGCAAACAGGCGCTCGGCAGTTAGCGGTTCGGCATAGCGCTGCGTGGCGTCCAGCATTATTTCGACAATGCCTTCAACGTGACGGTCTACAGACGCCAACGCGCCGCCGATGTCCAAGCCAAGACGCCGGGCAATTGATGAGCGCACCTGTTCGGTGTCCAGGCGTTCGCCTTCGATCTCGCTGGTTTTGACGACGTCTTGGGTCAACGTTTGCAGCCAAGCTTCGTCTCGTAGCTTAAAACCGAGCGGTTCCATGCGTCCCAGCAGGCGGCCTTGAACATGCCGAGTGCTCGCCAGCGGTGTTGCCAGTCGCTCCATGTCATAACGCCAATTGGGCCAGTCGGATTGCTGCCAGATGTAGATCATTATTTTCTCCGCATTAAGTGCGGATATTATTTGGCGTTATCTCCGCAAAGGCAAGGCTATTCTCCGCATTTATTGCGGAGAAAAAGTGCCTAATCTCCGCAACGGCTTCAGTGTCACAGAATATGCTTTATGTTGTCAGCATCTACGGTCTTATTTAGGCGTTAGAAGGCGTTGTGGTTTATCCACAAAATCTGTGGATAAACTTGTGGCTGACCTATGGCTTTTAAGTATAACTACCTATCCCAACAGGCGTTTTTGTTAAAACGGCTAAGAATTAGCCACTCCTGCATGCTGTCGTCCATTCCGGCAAATTTTACGATTCTGTAAGCATCATCCCGAAGAGAACGCCGAAAAAGGGCAGCGCAATCCACGATGATTGTAATGGCCGTCCGGCCATATTTGGACGCTACGTAAACCGCTGGACCTGTTGCCGAATAATTGTGTCAACTCGGACGTTTTCTACGCAGGATTAGACCTTCCAGGTTTTAAAAACCTGGAAGGTCGAGCCCCCTGCTAATTAGCTTTTCTCCATATCCCTGTCTAGCTGCTAAAATGCACCCATTTTTTAACTGCCCAAGAATCGAAAAATGGATGTCATCCAACGTATTGCCGAAGAATTAGCTGTAAATCCCAAACAAGTCAGTGCCGCTGTCGATTTGCTCGATGAAGGGGCGACCGTTCCGTTTATTTCCCGCTACCGTAAGGAAGTGACCGGAGGCTTGGACGACACGCAATTGAGACAGCTCGAAGAGCGGCTGGGCTATTTGCGCGAACTGAACGCGCGGCGTAAAACCATTCTGGACAGCATTGCTTCGCAAGGCAAGCTGACGCCGGAATTGGAAAAAGCCATCGTCGATGCCGACACCAAAACGCTGCTGGAAGATTTGTATTTACCTTACAAACCCAAGCGCCGCACTAAAGCGCAGATTGCCCGCGAGGCGGGGCTTGAGCCGTTGGCCGATGCGTTATTGGATGACCGCAGCCTGATTCCTGATCAAGTTGCTGCCGCTTATATTGACGCGGATAAAGGCGTGCCAGATGTTGCGGCGGCTTTGGATGGCGCACGGCAGATCATCATGGAGCGTATTTCCGAAGACGCCGAACTGTTGGCCGAACTGCGCGAGCGCATCTGGCAAAAAGGCTTGATGCACGCAACCGTTGTCGCCGGCAAGGAACAGGAAGCGTTGAAATTCAAGGATTATTTCGATTACGAAGAAGCGATCAATAAAATTCCGTCGCATCGGGCTTTGGCGCTGTTTCGCGGACGCAATGAGGATTTGCTGAATCTAAACCTTAAGCCCGGCGCTGACGATAAAGAAGAGCACGATCTGTGCGCCCAGTTTGTCGCCCGTCATCTTAAGATTACAGATACCTCAAAACCGGCCGATGCCTGGCTGGCGGAGACGGCGCGTTTTGCCTGGAAAATCAAGCTGTACACCCGCATCGACCTGGACTTGAAACTCCGGTTGCGCGAAGCTGCCGAACTGGAAGCCATCCGGGTGTTTGCCAGCAACTTGAGAGATTTGCTGCTGGCCGCGCCGGCAGGTCCTAAAGCGACGATGGGCCTGGACCCCGGCATACGTACCGGTGTTAAGGTTGCGATTGTTGATCCGACCGGAAAGCTGTTGGCAACCGATACTATCTACCCGCATCCGCCGCGTAAAGACTGGGATGGGGCAATTAATACACTGGCAAAACTGATCGAGAAACATAAGGTCGATTTGGTCAGCATAGGCAACGGCACCGGCTCACGGGAAACCGATCAGTTGGTGGCTGACGTCATGAAACGGCACAGCGAACTGAAGTTTACTAAGATCACCGTGTCGGAAGCAGGCGCGTCGGTTTATTCGGCGTCGGAGCTGGCGGCTAAGGAATTTCCGGAGTTGGACGTGTCGTTGCGCGGCGCGGTTTCGATTGCCCGGCGCTTGCAGGACCCGTTGGCGGAACTGGTCAAGATCGATCCCAAATCGATCGGCGTCGGCCAATACCAGCACGATGTGAATCAGGTGCAGTTGGCTAAAGGGCTGGATACCGTGGTCGAGGATTGTGTAAACGCGGTCGGCGTGGACGTAAATACCGCGTCGGTAGCGCTGCTGAAACAGGTGTCCGGCTTGTCCGCCAGCATCAGTGAAAATATCGTTGCGTTCCGTAATGAAAACGGCCCGTTTGCCAATCGCAAGCAGTTGAAAAAGGTGCCGAGGCTGGGCGACAAAGCATATGAACAGGCGGCGGGCTTCCTGCGCATCATGAACGGCGACAATCCGTTGGACGCGTCTTCGGTGCATCCTGAAGCGTATCCGGTGGTTGAAGCGATCATCGGCAGCACCGGCAAATCTATCCGCGACCTGATCGGTCAGAGCCAGTTTCTGCGCGGCTTGAATCCTGCCAATTTCACGAACGAACATTTTGGTTTGCCGACGGTGACTGACATCTTGCAGGAATTGGAAAAACCGGGCCGCGATCCAAGACCGGAATTCAAGAGCGTTGAATTCAAGGCCGGCATCGAGAAAATCACCGACCTTGAAGTCGGCATGCGGCTGGACGGTGTGGTCACTAACGTCGCCAATTTCGGCGCATTTGTGGACATCGGCGTGCATCAGGACGGTCTGGTGCATATTTCCCATTTATCGGACACTTTTGTCAAAGACCCGCGGGATGCCGTTAAAACCGGCGAGATGGTCAAAGTGACGGTGTTGGAGGTCGATGTCGAGCGCAAACGTATTTCGCTATCGATGAAAACCAATCCCGAGGCGAGCGACGCCAAGCCCGAGCGCAATAACCAAAAGCCGACTGCGCACAAACCCAAGCAACAGGCGCCGGTGCAAAGCTCAATGGCTAGCGCCTTTGCCAAGGCGCGGATCAGTAAATAATTTTAGCTCTGCTATACTGAGTTGATTATTAACATACTAACAGGATTTGAAATGCGTAAATTCAGCCGTTCTTTTGTTTTATTTGCCAGCCTGTTTGTTGCATATACGCCGGTGACTCTGGCCGAGATGCAGCAACAGGGATACGGTGGCTCGACCTATACGCCCTCTATGCAAGGGAGAGTTCATCCAAGCCAGAGCTTTGGCAGCAGCTATGGCAGCAAGGTTGGCAACAAGGCGCTGAATAGCTTTGCCAATATGACCACCGGCATCCTGGAAATTCCCAAAAATATCATTAACACGACTAATAAAAGCAACGTCTTTTACGGCATTGCCGGAGGGACGTTTAAAGGTATTTTTAACATGGCTGGACGCTTAGGGGTAGGGATCGCCGATTTGGTCACTATTCCCCTGCCTACCAAGCCCGTCACTTATCCTTTGTATGTTTGGGATGATTTTGATGTGGATACCAGTTTCGGTCCGGTATTTCGTTTAGACCCAAGCCAGGAAGAAGAGCCGCCTGTTCAAGCGCCAATTCCGCAACCTGTTGCCGCCGTGCCAGTCGTAGCGCCCAAACCGGAGCCGATTGACAATTCAAAGCTGTACAATCAGGAAACCAACCAGAAACTGGATCAAATGTTTAATAAAAGAATGAAGAAATAGTGGGTTGGCGCTAAAAACGAAAAAGCCCGGAGGTGAAAACCTGCCGGGCTTTTTTATGCTCGATTATTTTTCCGGGTCAGGCAAGGTCTGGGGCGTAAATTCGGGGTGGGCAATGCTAAGCTTGCTGCCGACTTCACCCATGAAAAACGCCAGGATTTTGACCGGCTCTTCGCCAATATTGCGGCCGTTGTGAAGTACGTCGACAGACTCGGGCACAACATCGCCCGGATGGAGGATTTTAACCTGGCCAGTGACAAGCTTTAGTTCCAGTTCGCCTTCCAGGATGTAACCGAATGCAGGTACCGGATGTTCATGCCAGCCGGTCTCGCCTTCCGGTGCAATTTCCACGATCAGTGCGGTGACTTCGCTTGGCCCTTTGGGATAGGCGATGGGCTTGCCGTCCCAGCTGGTGGTCGTCTTCAGTAACGGAGTAACTTTAACAGCGGGGTTTTCATCCAGAGCGAATGCTGCAAGCGGACAGCATAGCGCTATGAGTAATATCAACTGTGTTTTGGCGTTCATTTACACAAACTTACCGAAATTCAACCCGGCGGCCAAATCATTTGCCGGCCGCCTAATAAATGCAGATGCAAGTGATAAACGTCCTGTCCGCCCTTCCTGTTGCAGTTAAACACGGTTCTGTAACCTGCTTCTGAAATGCCCTCCTGTTTTGCCAGCTTTGCCGCCGTTTGCAAGATATGGCCCGCCAGCTGGGTATCATCCAGATCGTTCATGGTAGAAATATGGCGTTTCGGGATAATCAAGATATGTACCGGAGCTTGAGGGCGGATGTCCCTGAAAGCCAGCACATTTTCGTCTTCAAAAACCACATCCGGTTTAATGTCGCCGGCAACCATTTTGCAAAATAAACAGTCAGTCATAGATTCTCCTTTCTTGTAGGGCGGCCGGAATGGCCATAACGTTGGCGAGAGAATATACGCTCCTTCTCTGTTAAGGAAAAGACTCTGCGTTGCTTAAGCAGCTCCTGCAAATGTACATTGCGGAAATTTTTGAGCAATTAATATTCTTGGATTGTCTGGCTGGTGGGCAATCCGCCTTTATTGAGTAATCTCCCGCTTAGACAGGCCAAAGCCATCCTTAGACGCGGGATTTCATCAGGCAAGTGTTCGGATGAAATCCCGCGCTATTTCCCGTCTGGCGAAGAGGCTATTTAGCGCGATCGGGGATAGTCCACTGGAAGTCAGTAAGGGTCAACGGCTTCAAGCATGAGCTATTCGGAGTCAATGTTGCGAGCAAATCCGGGCAGTCCGGGTTTTGATAGCTCGCTTGGCCCTTTTGGCTTCCTGCCGGCCATCCGGCGCGCATATGACAATTGTTGCAGTTGGTGGAAACCGGATGAGTCACCAGTTCGATATAGGGGTTCGAGGCTACCGGCTGATCTCCGCCCTGCTTTTCAGGAATGCCGTAAGCATCGACCAGCAGATAATGCGCCCAAGGGCCTTTGGCTTGCGGCAGCTTGGGCCGATCGGCCGCATAAGGATTATTTTCTTGCTGATCGGACCACCAAACGCTTTGCATCGTCCAGCTTGGAATTTCCTTGGTATTGATGTGCATGGCGATGGTCACCAGGTAATCGCCTGGCTCAAACGGCTGGTTGTTGGCCCAGTAGCTGGCAGCCTCTATGATCGCCTTATCGGCTTCATCGAAACTGTCCCAATCGGCTTGAGTCACTTTGTGATAGTAAAAATCCTCCAGTCCATACACTTTTGCCGGCGCGGTTACAGACGGCCAGGGAGTCTTGCCGTCCGGCATCTGCACCCCGTAGAGGTAGGTGACCGTTTGATTCGTTCCTATGTGTTTTCCGCTGGGATCAACCGCAATCAGGTGTTTCCATTTTTCGTAACCGGCATAGCCTGTGTAGCCGGGCTTGTAATCGTCGTGCCAGACGGGAATGGCCGTCAAACCCGTGGCTTTGACAGGCCAGGACATATGTTTGGTCACTATGTGGCGTTGCGGCGCCTCCAGCATATGGAGGCCTTTTTTGTGGAAATTATTCAAGCTTTCTTTTTTGTATAGAGTCAATTTGGGATCGCGGATCCAGTCCATTGCTTCCATGCTGAACGACTCGGTAGGGATCATGATGTCGCCGTCGTTGCCGTTGAACACTACGTGGGTTCCGTCGCAAATGACGTCCTTTCCGCACTTGCTGGTGGCATTGGGGTATTTTTGTATAACTTGTTGGGGGATCGGATACACCGGCATTTTACTGTCGATGACAGGTGTATTTTCGTTGGCAACTGTATTGATCGTGTTACGCTTGATTACGGGTTGAGATGCGACCTTGGCTTGCGTATCCGATTCGACATTTGTGGCGGCGGCAAAAGCCCCCGTGGTGTTGGGCCAAGTGTACCAGAGCGGCCAATCCAGTCCTTGCGCCGGTTGCATGATGCCCGCCCACAGCTTCCAGCCATGCTCACGGACGACTTTATGATCGCCATTTTTTACCGCCGTGGTTAACTTATGAATTTCACTGTCCTCCATATATCCATAACCCGCCGGGAAGGGTTGATACGCTGGAGATACAGGTTCGACTGCGCTAGTTACATGGGCGAAGAGCAGAATGGCGAATGCGGTGATTATTTTTATTTTGCACATATACATTTCTGGTTTTTAGAGGGTTACAGATAATTACGGGACTAAGGTCGGGTTTACTATCCCCAGTTCCATTTTTTGGTATAACGCTTAACTTTTCCGGGTTATGGATGGCATGATGAATTGAATCCGTACCGGAGCCTGGTTCAGCACAAATGTTCGAAACCGGCAATACGGTTCCTGAGAAATTTGTCAGAACCGCGAGTTGTTGAAAGGGTAGCATTGCACTACCCCTTCGGCATGCGCATCAAATGATATTTACGCTAGCGGTAGTGCTGGGGTTGCTAACGTACATGAAGCAGTAGAACGCGTATTCGACGATAAGATCGTCAGGATTATAGTTTGGCTGGCTCTTGTAGGGTTGAATAGGGCCTTGGTTAACAGTCCAGTTCGCTTTTGATGGATCGCTGATCAGGTTGCCGGCAAAGTCGAAGTTGGTGACTTGGTCGCTTCCGTCCTTTTGGGACCATTCGTCGCAAGTTAAAGTAGAATTGTCGCAACGCGCCCAATGATAGTCGCCGGGCCAATTTCCATCACCCGCCGGCGATATCATCAGCGCCACGAAGTGACCATATTCGGTGTTACTCGGCGGTGTATATTTACGGACTTCGTCCATTGTTGTACCAACGTATAACAGACCATCCTTCTCAGCATAGGATTTTACAGTCGCTCCAACTGTTTCAACTGTTCCAGCCATATCGGTTGACGTTAAAAGATAGCCACTTTTCCGTCCGGGCTGCGGGAAGGAATTGCTCGCAATGTTGCAACCATAGGCATAGCAGTTGTTGTTGGGTTGATAATTAGATGACATGAAATTGCCGTTGCAATCTCCAGCCGGATCGTAAAGCGAAGATGGACCCCTGACCTCTGCTGCGTACTGAGGGATGCCCTTTGTTCCAACGCCAGGTGGGGTGGTTATGATTACATTGACCGTAGTTGGGGCTATCTCGTGCTCATCGGGCGCTATTGCCCCCAATGCCGCTGTTGTCATTTGATGGAACTGGTCTTGCGGAGCAATCATGCCGCTGAATTTGAATTGGCGAGTTGGTATGGTCATATCGATCCCATTATTATTGTTGTTGAAATAAAGTTGCGGTTGTTGTGTTAGTTGAGTAGCTGTATACGCTTAAGGACAAATTATTGTTACTTGCAGATCCGCCCAAAATCAGCATGGATGATGCACCAGTACTGATGCCGGTATTGGTCGCCCACATCGCGGAATTGTATCGGCTGTAATACACCAGGTTGCCGTCGTTCTGCATGATAAGCCGGCCCGGCATATGCTCGGAGGCGGGGGGCTGCGGCAGGGCTGCCCATAATTGTTTGCCGGTGCCGGCTTGCAGTATCGGGCCAAGTACCGGGTCGTTGATTAAAGTTGCGCTACCGTCGAGTGCGTTTACAGACTGGCCGGCCAGCAATTCGGCATTGCTGCGGCTATCCAGTCTGTTTACGCTCATCATTTCGCCGAGCAGATTCATCTGCAAAAGGTTCTTCACATCGGCAGTGTTCCAATTGTTGTAAGCGGCGGAGGTCAGCAATACCATCAGTTTTGCAAAAGCTGCCATCGGGGTCATGTCAGCAGGACTTAGTGCACCTACCGCAGGTAGCCAGGCACCGGCGGCATAGGCATTGTTATTGACCACGCCGCTGATTACCTGTGTACAGTCTACAATGACGACTCCACTGGCATTGGCGGTATGCAATGCCTGATAAGCCGCTCCCTTGGCGGGGGTGTCAGGGTTTCCTGATGGGAAATTACCCTCGCCATAAGATTCCAGAATAAGCCCTTTAATGCCCTGTCCGACACAGGCATTGAGCAGGTTGGCAATAATTCCTGAACAGGTGCCTTGAGCGTCATTGAAGCTGTACCAAGCAGGAAACGCATTAAACTGCATCACCGGAAAACTGTTAATGTTCGAGGTGATGTAGGTCAGTTGTGCGATTGCTTTTTGCAGTACGGATGGATTATCAAGACTTACGTCGTAACTTACCGGCGGCGGCAAGACATTGTTATTGTTGATGCTGAGTTCTAGGCCATATTCAGCCAAGGCAGGGTAATTAGGTGAAGAAAAAGCATCGAACTCGCTGGCGTTGGTTTTCAATACCCGGTTTCCACGGTACAACTTGTTGTGAAAATAAACGCAAACTTCAGGAATTCCGCTTTGTGCCGCGGCAACTGCGCCGCAAAAATTCTGGAATGCATCGGTGTTGTAAATCAGCGAAGAGGGGGGTTGGCTTGGCGATGCCTGGTAAAACATCGGCATCTGCGATCCGGTAATGATGATAGGTTTGCTCAGTGCGGCAGTTTGAATGCCGTCGGAACTGAATGAGGAAAGCAGAAACGGCAAGGCTGTTCCGGTGAAGTCCATGCTATCGGTTCCGTGAAGTATCACCCACCCGTCATAAGACCCATAGTTATTCAGAATATAGGTCGCAATCAGGCACCAGTCGGTCGGCTGCAGATTGGTGCTGTCCAGCGTTCCGGATGAGGATTCCGGAAATGTCAGATCGAGGACATAATGAATGTCCAAGTCCGGATAGTTTTGCAGTAGCACTGGGTTGATAATTTTCGAGCAGGCGGTTGCAAAATCTTGTGCTGACATTGGGGTGAGAGGGGTGCCGCTACAGCTAATCGTTCCGCCTGTATTGATAACAGCTATTTTCATGAGAGTTATCCTGATTGAATGCTAAAGTTCTGAATGATTAGTAATTGCCAGGTCTTGGGCGCAATATATTGAGCGCACAGGCCGCGATGAGGCAGCCGGACTCGTGCGTTTTGTACATTGGAAGAATAATGATTTTATGGAGTCAATTGCTGACAAATGCTGACTATTGCCTCTGCAATTTAACCTCGAACAAATAATATTGCATTGTGCATAGCTTTTAACGTAGGTAAGACCTGATTGTTCGCAGTGACAACGGCAGGTTAAAGTTTCGTTCGCGGGAGGCGGTGCCGGAGCAATCCGGGATGCGAACTTCCAAACAGCAAAGCATCAGGCTGTATGCAAGTGAACTTATGACGGTAGTGAACGGCTGGCTGAGCTATTTCCGTTACCGGAACTCGAACCGGATCATGGAAAAAGTCAAGCTCCCAATGAGCAATGATTGTGGAAGCATTTGAAGTCTTGCAAGGTGAAAGGCCGCGGAACCCGCGAAGGCCGTTTCTCAAGTGACGAACGCTAACGGTTCTATGGAGTGCATAAAATTCCGGGCGTAGTAAGCCGGCGCTCGACGCATGCCTTGGCGTGAAGAATCTCGGAAAAGCAGCGCGAGAAAACGGTCCCTCGCCCTCTAATCTCCAGATAGCTCTAAATTTGCTATCTCTTGTTTGATGGCGTCGATAGAAAGCCTTACCAATGTAGGAAGAGTGTTGGCAAAGGCATGCACAGCAAAAATGGGAACCGCTTTACACTCGAAATCGGGTAAAACTTCTGTTAAACCTTGCCTATGCTTGTTGAAAATAAAGTCGGGGATTAGTGCCAGGCCGCTTCCTGCTTTCGCCATGGCGATGACTGCGGGTAGTGAATTACATAACCGGTTGGCAGTAAAGGAGAGTTTAATCGAGTCTTTTGTTATTTTGTGGGAAAGCGTGTGCTGGATATGTGCGCCCTGCCAACTGTTGGAAACATAGTTCAGCTCAGGATGCTTGGTATTACTGCCTGATAATAACTGAGAGGTAATATTATGCTTTTCAATATAGCCAGGAGAGGCGCATAAAACATCTTTAAAATGCCCCAGCTTACGTTGTTTATAGTCACAGGAAGTCATCTCGCCAACGCGGATCGCCAGATCAATTTCATCTTTAATCAAATCCACGCGGCGGTCATCGCTTATCAGCGTTGGCGTTATGCCTTCATGACGTTCCACCAATCTCCCGATTGCCGGCGCAACAATAGGTTCCATTAGCGCATTGGGCGCATTTATCCGGATTGAACCTAAAGCAAGCTGCTGTGCTTCTCTGGCATTCTCCCAAGCGTGTAGGGCAATTTCATTGACTTGTTTGCAGTGCTGATAAAACGATTGCCCAGCCGGAGTCAGAACCTGCTGCCTGGTACTGCGGTTTAACAGCGATACGCCTAATTCATTCTCAAGGGATTTTAGTTGTTGGCTAATAACAGACTTTGAGAGCCTTAGTTTTGTTGCCGTCGCGCTGATGCCGCCGGTTTCAACGATATGCGAAAAAATGACCATATGGCGCATATATTTAATCATTGTGGGTTCGCTTTTTTAGAACAGTGTATTCTGGAATTATATCTTTCTTTGTATGGAAATACTAACTACCATTACCTCCGCTAATATATGGTTATATTCATTAAGAATGTCCTACTTAATAATTTAAAAAGAATATATCAATGAGAGATAAAGTTAATTTTCCAGTATATTTTGAAAGAACGTTATTAACCGACGCAATTTTGGAAAGTGTCGATATAACTCGATATGCAGTAAAAGAGGATCACCCCGACAAGAACCGGATTGCCCTTAGCACTGATGCAGGAATGGCCTTTGTTGAAAAAGGCGTGACAAACTGGACGATTGATAATCGGTCGAACAATGGCATGAAGCCTAATGACGAAGGCCCGGATAGGGTCACTGTAAAGGCAACTTGGTACACCGCTACCGAAGCATTAAAAAATAACATCAAAGTTGTTTCAGGTGGCAGCGGAAATGTTTTTGGCAGCATGGGAGCTCTGTTAGTTCCTGATCACTTTAAAATTCCCACTGTTATCGCCACAAAAAAGAATGTTAAACACTACGGCCTTGAGCTGATTGAAAATGGCAAGAATCTGACCATCAGGTCAGAACAGTGCGACATTGTAATGATGAAGTACGATTACACCAGCATCTACAAAAAAGACTTCCTCATGCAAAAATACGGCGGTGGCGGCATTTTTGTAGAGACCCATGAATTCCCTCATATCCATATTCCTTTATCAGAAGAGTGTGGTGGTTATATCGTTATTGGGAAACAACTTTCCGAAACTGAATTCAATTTCACCGCTTTTAGAATTCCCTATGGCTACGCTCTTTACACTCCATCGAATACCATACATGGGGATGGCACACTGGTTGGCGAGTATGGATTGACGGTGGCTGGCCCTAGCATGATCAGTGCCGATACGGTGCTTATTTACAATGAGCATACCAAGGAAATGGCTCACGGAGTTGTGCCTGATTGAAAGTAGTAGGGAAACATATGCTTATCAAATACGATAAGATTCAAGAAACAAACCGTATATCTCGTAGCCGCTCACGTCTTATGAGTATAGCGCTACGAGTTACCGGTAAAAAATAATAAGAACCTGAACAGTAAATATTTTGTTCCGTTAATTGTTAATTATTGATTTCAGCTGATAAACGCAGATTATTATTGGTTGCTATATCAGGCGGAAATTCACAGCATCAAACGGGTTCCAACAGAGAGGGGTCGCCATGTTTTGCTTAGTTTTTTATACCGATCGGGTAACCCATATAATTGGGAGAAATTTGCCATGATCCGTATTGCTATATTTGATCACAACGCCTATCCGCTCAACAGTATCGTGTCTACTCTGCAACAAGCGGACTTTGCCACTACGGCTAAGCTTGATGGGGAGAACCTGAGTGCTTGGCTGGCAAAGCACGGGGTCGATCTCCTGGCGCTGCATTTGCCGAATGAAAATGAGCAGCCGAAAATGACCCTCAGTAATACCAAGTCCGAAATGCTTAACCGTCATGGGCAAGCGTGCTGGCGGCTCAATGCAGCACAACTGGAATTAATTAGCCCATACGGCAAGCCGATCCCTCTGTCGCACAATGAATGCTGTGTTTTGAAAGCTGCCGCCAACGCGAGCGGAAGTCTGGTCAGCCGCAAGGTACTCATTGAGGCTTTGGGTCAGGATTTCTGGTGCTACGATGAACGCCGGCTCGAATCACTAATCAGCCGTCTGCGCCGCAAATTAGCTTCTTATGCACCGGAGGGTTTTCCGATCCGGGCAGTCAAAGGGCAGGGGTATTTGTTCAGGGTTGAGTTGCAGGCCATAGAGATTTGATGATAGTCAGGGAAGCTAGATAATTATCCTGTTTTACACACGGCGTTTATAGGTGATTTGCCATGGCTTCATCGTTTTTCCGCTTGGAGTATTTCGTTCGTCGACCCTATCGAATCACAAATTATCAGAAACAGTATGATGGGTTAGTCAATAACTCAGATCCTAAGCTGGTTATCGCTATTTTTTGATACAAGAGAATGTCTAGATGGACAAAATTAACGACAAAGTTGTGAGGCTTCCCGGGTTCGGCAACGTAGAAGGAATTCAATATGCCGGATACGCTTCAATTTATGGCAAGGGAAATCCAAAGCCTGAAGGAGCAAAGAATGAAGAGTTGTTTTACTGGTTCGTCGGCGCTTCGGATTATGAATATCGGCCGACGGTAATATGGACGAACGGCGGTCCCGGCTCCAGCAGTTTTTGGGGCTTTTTTTTGGAGAACGGTCCCTACGAAATTAAAGGAACCCAAGATAACCCTCAACTCAAGCCTCGTGAACATGCCTGGAATAACTTTGCCAATTACATGATCTTTGAGCATCCGCTCAGTGTAACGCTGTCTTTCTCGGAGCAGGATAGTGACCTGCCTCAGAATGTTGCCCAAGGCATCGATCAATATTATCAAGCGTTGGTGAATTTCATCGCCATGCATCCGGAAATCGCAAAGACCCCGATAATTCTTGCCGGAGAATCTTATGCCGGTACCTACCTGCCACTGCTTTCAAAAGCGATACTCAATGGCAATAAGCAAGAGCATGGCACTCATCTGAATTTACGGGCCGCGATACTGATGGATGCATGGGTAAACCCCATGGTACAGATGGCAACCGATACCACTTATGCCTACAACCATGGCATGATTACCAAAGCGCAAAAAGAAGAGCTGGACCAGAAATACCAGCATAATTTTCCGCAAGTCAATCAGGCTATTCAGAATATATGCGGTCTTTATATGGCCAATATTGCCGAACTGGCAGACCCGCCTTTCCAGCCCGTATTGGATTATTTGAACCGGAATGATGTACGTGAGGCGATTCATGCAAAAAAAGGAACAAAATTAACCGAATCATGGTCGCTGCAAATCAGTAACAATTATGCTTTTGGCGTTAATGATTCTTACGCAGATAGGGTGCTTGAATTGTTGCAGGAGAACCTACAGATAATTGTGGTTTCGGGACTTAATGACGCGAAGGATTGTAATTTTCTAGGCGTTGAGGCTTGGTTGAACTTGCTTGACGACCCGGTTGTGAAGAATTTTAAAGACGCGGAAACAAAACGCTGGGTATCCGAAGACTCCAAGCAGGTGCTTGGTTACATACAAAATGGAGGAATACTTAGCTGGGTGAAAGTCCTTAATGCCGGGCACCTTGCCGCCATGGATCAGCCAAAGTTAATTAATTTATTTTTGGAGATGTGTGAGTTACATTAAATGTAACGAAAGTTGTTCAACAATCTATTCTCGATAAGAAGGTCGGGTGAGAACCTGACCTTCTTATTAATCCACGCCTGTTGGTTTCCCGTATTCTGGTACTTCGTGACGCTTCACTAAGGAAACGCTGATTAAATCGGTCATTACAAGATAAACTATAGTCCGTCATCGAAACAAACCAAATCCGAATCATGAGCTATCAAACCAGTTTTGCCGATCTTGAGTATAACCATAAAAAACGCTTGAC